>JAABUN010000882.1_pt1 | contig 73382 bp, 53 predicted proteins | sample 5559311 | NCBI WGS metagenome assembly JAABUN01 (sample SAMN10711877, study PRJNA513370) | rock metagenome | isolation source: Antarctica rocks | place: Antarctica: Victoria Land, Siegfried Peak sud | reverse complement strand
CCCCACCTCCCCCCCTCTCCATTACTTAGCATTAAAGAAACGAGCGCTGAGTTCCCAATTCATATCCTCTCACGCTCTTCGCGAAATAAGATTGGTGGGGGTTGATGAGAGTTGATGAGAGTTGATGAGGTTTTACGATTCGATGAGTTTTGAGGGCTGGGAGATTAGGGAGGCGATATGGGTTTCTGTGAGGTATTGTTTTTGGGGGAATAGAGGATAGAGTATGGAGGGTGTGATGGTTGGGGGATTAGGGAGGGATGGGGTTTTGAGGTGTGTCCTGGTTTTTAGGTCGAATTTGGGGTTTAAGGGCATGGATCGGTATTAGAAGGATTTACCTTAGGTTGGGGAGCGGGTTTTCTAGACGTACACTTTTGACTCGGGTCTTGGGAAACAGGCACATGATACTCCTTTTCCTTTCTACTTGATACCAGCGGAGGTAGAGGTGGAGGTGGTGGATTTAGATGGGTAGGTAGGTGGGATGGGATAGGATAGGGCGGGATGGGATGGGATGGGTATTTGGGTAGGGGAAGTGGAAGTGCGAGTGGAAGTGGATGTGGAAGTGGATGTGGAAGTGGATGTGGAAGTGGATGTGAAACGATGGGATGTAGATGTAGATAGATGTATCTACCTACCTACTGTAACGCATGAACTCTAGAATTACGCTATCTCTAACGAATCTTGATTTCTGCGTTCTTCTCACTGTCGCTGCGGATGTTTCAAGAGGGGGACTTCGTATACAAGAAATTCCAATCCAATATGCAAGTTCGCAGGAAGATGATACAACATACGACGATATAAGTCTAGTAATATATGGAATTGATCAACACAATTATCTCCATTCTCCACTCGCCCTCACGGATTACCTACACCCACATCCACTCACCATTCTCCAAACCTAGTCACTCACCACTGATCAATGTTCGTTCAAATCCCACTCTTGGGTCAAGTCAAATCAGGTCTAGAAACGACGATAGCGGACATGAAGGTGGATATGGATATGGCAGGTGGGAGAACGCGAATTGCGAGTAAGTACGGTGCGAGACCGGAAAGGAGGAGAAGGAAGCGAGAAGCGAGAGGGAGAGGAAGGGAAGAAGAATAGGAAAGGGAAAGGGTTAGGAAAGCGAGGGGGATGGGAAAGGGATGGGAAAGGGATGGGAAAGGGATGGGAAAGGGATGGGAAAGGGATGGGAAAGGGATGGGAAAATGATTGGGAATGCAACCGAAACTAATCTAGCATAGCAAAGGACTAGCTAAGGAAAAAATCAAGTATACCGGCGTACATAGAAGCATTGAATTTATCGTTTCGATCCCGAACATGACGAATTTCCAAAGACTAGGCGCAAGGATATAGTAGAATACCTTAGTGGCCATCGCCTGCGGGTTTCAAAGGGAAGAGGAGAGATGGATTGGCAGAGCTGAGACCGGGACCAACGCGCCACGCTATGAGGTGATGTTGTGGGAGGTTTCGATCATTTTGCCCTCGTTTTATTACTTGGTCTGCGCCCTGGAAGCTCCCTTTGTACGCTAAGAAAACCGTCTGGGATAGAAATGTATATGGAGCCCTAAACGTATACCTAGAGGTTCTAGGATATCCCTTAGATTTGATTCATCTAAACCTATACGCTGTGATATTTCCTAACCCCAGCTGCTACATGCGGAGAAAAGGAGGAGGCGCATAGGGGCGCTCGGTATGTTGACTCCCCTAAATTTTAGGAGGAGAAGGGGCTGATGGAGATGGACGGAGATGGATTGTTGTATTGCGTTGGATTGATCGGATTGGTTGGTTTAGTTTGGAAGTGGGTTTTCCGTAGTTGCGTGGATTCAGGTATGCATGTATATTGTAATGGGTAGATTCCGATGTGGATCCGGGTTTTGGTGTCGATTGACCAGTTGCGTTAGCATCTTGTGTTGGACCTTGTGGTAAAGAAGGGGGTTGAGATGACTGATTGATGCAGGCACTGCTGGCGTTGTTTGATAGATAGGCTTCAGTTGCCAGATTTGGCTTTCCAGGGAACTGCAATGTTTGCAGGATGCATGTCGAGGGTGAGCTTTCCGAGTCACATGTCTACCTGCCCCACTCGTCTTGTAGCGGCGGTAGGCTTCGATGCTTCTCTACGCCAGCCACTCCGTTCCTTGCTCTGGCATTCTGCATGTGCTACTTTGATGGGTGTAGCGTTTTCTTCTCCCCCGCCTTATTTTCCCTTTCCCCCTTTCTCACCTTCTTTGTCTTCCTCTTTCTCCTCGCCAAAACCCACTATGATGATGCGAGAGGGAATCCTAAGGTATCTAGCGCGTCTAGGCTCGTTCTTCTGCATTGCCACCTCGGTATTCATATACGTACCATCACCAACTTCTGAAGTGAGCACTAATGAAGGTTGGCCATGGCCAGTACCTATCAGGTTGGGGAAGCCTGTGTAGTTGAATCTGTGGTCTCTTCAGCTTTGGCAGGGTTGGCCCCTTTTCCGATTTTCCGGGACATTGACTCTATAGAATCTGGGCCAAATGTAATTTGATGAGCGGCCCAAGAAGGTGGCAAGGTGAAAGAGTTTTTCGCTCAGATGCCTGCTCATATTTTCGCTCCTGTTGGTGTTCTGACATGCTTCGTATCACGCCCTGTGGGGTGTTGGCAGGTTCCACCCTCCCTGAATCAGTGCTCTTTTCGGCCAGATGAAGCTTTTGTTGGTCTTCGCTTCTTCTGAGGAATCGCTGAGATTAGGGGTCGCGCTCAGATGGCTTGCGGAATAATCGCCTTTGAAGATCCTAAGTTGATGTATGGTCTTAGCTAGCAGCACGCAATACCGTCCCGGCAGCTGGATTGTAGCCTCTTTCTGGACGAGCATAGGCTGCAAGAGCGATGATGGCATACCTTCAGAAGTTAGCGTTGTATGATCTTCGATCTCGGGACTTACAAAGCAATGCACATTGTGCCAATATAGTAGTTGCTCCTCGTATTCTTGACTAGACCGCTGGATACGAAAACTCCAAGAAAAACTACCGCAGCCTCAAAAAGATCCAGGCTGAAAGTCATTGATTGGTCGAAGAACCATGACAACAGGACTAGAAAGGGCCACGTAAACACCATGATTTGCATGCTGCTTCCGATCGTTACCATGATCGTGATATCCAGTTCGTCCTTCCAGGCAACCCGACAAGCAGACACGTAATCAGTCAGATTCCCCAAAAAGGGGAACATTATGAAACCAAGGAAGTAAGTATTTGCCTTCAAGCTCGAACGATGAATGCTCGACAAGAGAGCAACTGTACAGAATGAGACGCATACAAGGCAGACGGCGAGCCAACAGATAGCTGACACCGGTCTAAGAGCGTCCCTGTCAGCATCGGCAGCTTCCTCCTCCTCGTCCATGTCGGAATCTTCGTCGAACAGGCTTTTGTGTGTTCTGAGCGTGAAGAAAAGGTATGTAACGTATAGTAGCATGAGTATGATCGAAACAGCGCGAGATAAAACCATCATCTGGGCTTGGCCATCTATACCTTGACCCTTGCCCACCATGTAGAATGTGGAAGGGATCAAGAGAGAGCACAGTGCGGTGAGGTTGAATGAAGTGATGGTTTTTGTGGCGAATGAGCTGAAATGCCCATCGCGGAAATATACGCCATGGACGACAAAGCACGACCCCAGAATCTAGCGATTTCAGCAACATCTACAACGGTGACATAGATCTTGGTATAAGCACCTACAAGGAGGGAGTAGCATAGTACACTGCCCATGACACTGAGTTGCACGATGTGTATCTCACCTTTATAAAGAGCCACAATGCCGACCTTGCCAAAGTTGAGTTACTAAGATCCCGCGATTCCATATGTTGGTGTAATACATACAACAAGTTCAACTAGGTTATCTGAAAAGGCAACAAGCAATCGCCCCACAGTCGGACTGAAATTTGCAGATAGGTCTTCGCACGCTAGATGCACGAGACCAGATAGCGGGATTATAGCCAAGAAATTGAATGCAAGCACGATATCTGGGGACCAAGACCAATGTGCGGCGGCGAAAGCTAGAGGGAGAAATACGAGCATCAGGTTCAGATAGCTCTCCCGTAGTGTGTAGAATAGGTCGTTAGATCCGCCTAAGTGTCGATACAGCCGCCATGTTTTGGCCCACCAACGCGACCACCAGTGCGAGGCCGGTCTGTATTCCGAGCTTTGATCTTGAGGTATTAGGCGATGCCCGGTAACATGCCACGCCTGAGCGGGCCACCGGATCCACCATCTTTTGTCCCTATGCCAAGGTCTCTGGAATGCTGCTATTGTGCCCCTAAGCCTCCGGGTCTCATTGCCGTAGGTGTCTATATTTGCCTCGCCGTCACTGGCAAGCAGCGGAGAATCTTGCTCAAGCATTGAAGGTGCCACAGATGCACTACCCTCACCGGAGGCATGCCTGGAATTGGAAACCTGACTATCATGTTGCCTCGAATATCTGACTGTAAACACATGTCATCAGCCTAAGTATTTGGTACATCACGCTATGGAGCCCCAGCCAGCGATACAACATTCTGCGCATGCCGAAGACGTAGGTACTCACAAGGGTTTTCCACCTTCTCGTAAGGGTTGTCCATCAAGGGCGGCAGCGTGAGCTAGAAGTGTGAATGGGCTTGTTGCGATAAGTGCGACGCGACTGATGTTGGAGGAAATCCATCCTAGAACTAGAACTATACCGAATCGAATCTAGTGTGAGGCTGAAGAGTCCTTTCCTCCTGGATAATCCTCTTCTCCATCTACTGTTTTACATGGAAATGAATATTCGCACAGGGCGTTTTCTTTCGCAGTCGGCCGTAATGCTGCAGGAGAACCCAACTCAGTTTCAAGAGTCCCTTGGCCTGTCGGTCCTTGCTAAGTGCCTTCACAGGCCCGACGACCTGTAGTTCTAGCTATAACTCACCTCAAATATAATCGAGTCATAACTGGCGCTGGTAACAGAGAGGCTAACTCTAGCGATGTTGAGTCCTCTGGAGGCCCTCAGTATTGCAAGCGCCATCATCCAGATAATCGACTTTGGCTGCAAGCTGGTCTCACAGACCCAAGAGATCTATCACTCAGCCAACGGTGCGACGAAAGACAATGTAACCTCTGCTGAGATTGTAAAGGATATTAATGCCCTCAATAAGGAACTAAAGAACAAGGATCGGACCTTCCAAAGGTTGAGCCTGGATGACATAGCGCTCGGGAAGCTCGTGGACTCATGCGAGCACGAAGCTGAAGCATTGAGGCATCTTCTTAGTGAATTGGAGGTGCCGCCGGATGCGAAGAAATGGGAGAGCTTCCGAGTCGCCTTTAGAAGCGCCCGTAAGAAGGGGATGGTCAAGGACATTGAGAATCGGCTGCTGAAGTTACAGAAGCAGATCGACTCTCGATTACAGTCGATGATGAAGTGCGTGTCAGACCCTTTAGTAAACCCACCTGACCTTGTTTGGCTAGTAATCAACAGTCTGCTCTTTGCCTGCGTATGAATGAGATCTCAAGGGAACATACTCGAATGCAGCTTGAAAGCGTTCACCACATGGAGCAGCTCAAGGCTGACATCCGTAAATGCGTCGCACGACAGAGTGATGAAGGCGATCGTGCTCAATATCTGATTCAGAGACTTGAAAACCTGGCGGAAGAGGGTGACAGGGTGGCGAATGAGGAACGAATCCTGAAAAGTCTCGAATTCGATGAGTGGAAGCGGAGATTCAACGATGTTCATAAAGCTCACAAGCAGACGTTTGATTGGATGCTACGAGACTCCATAGACCCCGTGATCCCCCCCACAGGCTTCAAAACTTGGCTACAAAGCCAAAATGATATCTACTGGATCGCTGGCAAAGCTGGTTCCGGCAAGTCCACCCTCATGAAGTTTCTGGTTGAGAATCCGAGCGTCAATCAGTGTCTCCAAGCATGGGCTGGTCCGTCTGCCAAGCCAGTCTTGATCTCCTGGTTCTTCTGGGCGGCTGGATCGCCGATGCAGAGATCTAAGGAAGGCCTTTTTCAATCATTGTTGTTTCAAATATTGAGGCGATGCCCAAGTCTCATACCTATCATCTGTGCGAGGAGGTGGGAAGAAGATAGCTCATACGGCGAGAAGAGTGACTTATGGACCCTTGATGAGCTTGATGACGCTTTTGTCACACTAGCACATCATCCTACACCCGGAATACGCTTCTGCATGTTCATCGACGGTTTAGACGAGTATGATGGAAGACCGACTGACATCACAGACAGACTCCAAATTTTGGCAAAGTCTGAGAGCATCAAGATGTGTCTTGCTAGCCGCCCTTGGACTCCGTTCAGGACAGCTTTCGCGGAAGGAAATTGCGATGGGTCACTTTTCCTTGAGAGACATACAATGCGGGATATTGAGCGCTTTGTCAAGGACATCCTCGAGAAAGATCACAGGTTTACGCTGGCTGAAAGGAAGGACAAAAGGTATAGCGTATTCGTGCAGGAAGTAATCGAAAGAGCGCACGGCGTCTTTCTCTGGGTATTCTTGGTAGTCAACGAGCTTCTGCTAGGACTCGGTGAACAGAACAAACTAGAAGACCTCCAAGCAAAACTCGATACGATGCCGCACGACTTGGAATCTTATTTCAAGCGAATATTCGACAGAATCGACAAAGCACATCGGACGGAATCTGCCAGAGTATTTCTGCTGACAACCCATGCTGTCCAGCCGCTCTCGGTTGCGTGCTACCGAAATCTTGAGAAGGAGCATCGCAAGTCGGGCTTTGCACTTGAAGCGTCTGTCGCGCCCATGTCCCTACAGCAGCTGACGCTAGTATACGAAGATGTCAGAAATCGTGTCAACTTTCTATGCAAAGACCTCCTTGAAGTCAACAACGTATTCCTGGATCAATTGATTGACTACAATGTAGACTTCCTTCACAGGACTGTAAGAGACTTTCTGATGGACAAGGACATGCATGAAGACTTGATACGACGCGCGACTGAGGACAATAAAACCGATTGGGATGCTCATCAAGCGCTCTGCTATGTGGAGCTTGCAAGGGCAAAGAGTCTACCCCTGCAGAATGGCATCCAAACGCGACTTAACGTCCTCTTCTCCTTGGTTGACACACTCATGTTTTATGCCCGTGAAGTCGAGATTGAGCAGAAGAAACCACAACCCAAGTTGCTGAAGCAGCTAGATGAGGTAATATCTACCTACGCCGATATCGATATGGCATATCATTGGACCAATGCACGTGACCCGCCGAAAGGACTGTACTTTGACGAACGAAATTACAACAATTTTCTCGCCTTGACAGTCCAGAGCCGTCTGTCCCTATACGTGAAGGAGAAGCTGGACAAAGACCGCAAGCTTCTGCACGCCAAGAAAGGCCGACCACTCCTGGATTACGCCCTAAGACCCACTATGGTCACCCCAATTCGACTCCCGCAGCTGGTCGAGTTCATCGATTTCGACATGGTCAGCTTGCTCCTCGACAAAGGCGCTAACCCGAACGAAAAGGTATCCATCTACGGCAATATCACCGTCTGGGGCCTGTTTCTCCTTTCCTGCTACGAAAAGAAAGACATCCAGGACGTTCAAGCCAAGGAAACATGGTTCAGAGCTGCCGAGCTGATGGTCAGGAAAGGAGCCGATAGGAAATTGAAGCTCGAGACGAAGCGTCGGGAGGTCATCGGTGGTGGCGCGAACACCGAACACTGGTCAGTCGCGAAGACGGCAAAGTACAAGAAGGTCGTGGCTCGTGGCGGGACGATGGAGATGGATGTCCCGGTCGAGCTCACGGCCGTGACCATCTTGAGCGAGGTCTTTGGCGATGGCAAGATTGCTGAGATAGAGGCTATCATTCCTGAGGGCACGGTGTGGAGTGTATGGAATCTGTTACCCTGGACATGACTTTACGAACCTATTGAGGGAGTGGACATCCCGCCGCAGACATCAGTTCGCCATGTTGAAATGGAGGTGTGTTTCCGAACATGATTGCTTGGGATAAATAAATCATTTCGTTCATGGACCTTGCTAGGCTTTATATATACGTAAGAAAGATTGCTGGTATTTACGTGGCTAGGCTAAGTAGGGGGTAGGGATATATCCCTTAGCATCTGTCAATTTGGTACGCTAGGCTGATTTTTATGGCTTCGGAATTGCATCGTTCTCCGACTCCCGTACGGCTAGGCCATACTCACAGGCCCGTCTCGGTAGAAATTGTACGAGGTAAGATCCATCTACCCATGAAACTCATGCATCTGAAATCCGTGCCATTCAGTCTAATAGCTATCATCTGCATACTTACTCCATCAAACTCACCCTCCATCATAACTCCATTCATTTCTATTTCCATCAAGAATCCGTGTCCAATACTCTACCACTACCAATACCTATCCACCCAGCCCACCCAACCGACCTCCCCCAATCCCAGTATCGCCATCCCATCCCATCCCATCCCTCCCATCCCATCACAACCTCCCTATCCCGCAAGGTCCCAATCTCCCGTAGATGAAAAATGTTGGAATCTGCCCATCGATAGAGGCAAAGTGATAGATCGATTGATTATCTGGGAAGACACTTTGCAGGATGTAGCGATTGGCACGACTGAGCAGACTAGTAGGCCGATAGTGGAACTATGACGTCTAGTTTTGACAAATTCCTTGGCCCCTGGAATTCGAGTTGGCTTCAGAAGTATATGTGAGCCTATCTAGTACCCAAGTCTATCATCATCCCTTCGTGTCCAAATTCCCCCCTATTATCTCCCTCGCACACTCCCGCACGCACTCCTAATATATACATCACCAGCCTCACCAGCTTTACCACTATCACCTACCATCCCATCCCATCCCATCCCAACCCCCCCTCCTCTCCTAAATATCTAACTTACGTCGAGGCACCGGCACCAGTATCAACAATCCCCTTTACATGATTTCCAGCCATCTGCTACCTGCTTAGGAAGAGTGGCGTATTAGATGCGAGGGTTTTAGTAGGGTGGGCTTGGGGGAGGGGATAGGTTTGGAGATGGGAGTGGGGATAGGGATAGGGATAGGGATAGGGATACACTACTGTTGTAGATCCTGGTATAATGTATCCAAGAGGATGTAAAGGAATATAATATTTACGAACCTAACAGGCCGTTTATATATATAAAAGCAAATGACTATCACGTAGGGGGGGTACTAATAGAGGACTGGTATGTTTTCCTAATATCTGACATTCTAACAGGTGGAAATCACGTGTTAAGGTGGTTATTTGCCGATATTATAAGGGTTTAAGTTAGGTGTTTTTCGATCTGTAGGTTTAAATAGGAGTGTAAAGGAGGCTGTGGGATATAGGATATAGTAGTGTATGCTGCGGAGATTCTGTTGAAGGGTTGAAGATTTTTAAATACTTCTATTATTTCATAGATAGCCTACTATGTTAGACCGATCTCTGGATTAATCTTCCGGATAAACGGTCTGGCCCTTCCAACAACATCTTTATTCAGACGCAGCGCGTGTACGATAGAACGAAACAGTTTCATTGCTGGTTGATGTTATGGTTCGTAACGATACAGCAATCGTGAAGAGTCATTGCCTACCGTAACCTTAGGTATGTATCTGAGCACTTGACTTGGCAGGGTCGCGCAGAGTTTGAGCCGTAATTTCGTCCTGCTCGTCTAGCTCGCCCTCTTCTTCGATGGGTTTCCGGCTTAGATTTGATAAAGGGTGGCGAAAGGATAGGGGGTTGAAGGTAGAGATGGCGGTATGTTGATATAGAAGGATGGGCGTGGTCCGAGATCCTAGCTATAGAGATTGATAGATCTGTTAATGCAGGCACTGAAGTCGGGTGATAGAGGTGGTGGTCGTTATCGAAACACAATCTCCAATCGACTTGTTGAGTACGCCGCTTCTGTGGATTCGTAATAGTGATTTCAGGAGGGCAATGCTCAATTGATCATCCTTGGCTGATCAGCTTTCTGATATAGCGCAACTGAACAGTCGATAGTGGTGGAGTTTTACTTCTAAGTTCCACTAAGTTTCTTGTAGCAGACCATCGGCTCGATCCCACGCCAGCAACTATCAACATCCGCCGCAGCCTCCACCTCGACTACTACTGGACGCTGCACCGGCAATGCTCGACATCACAGCTGCAGCCATAACGTTCGCATTATTGCTTCGCCCATGCCGACGCCCTGCTGTCCGAGATAGACTTGGCTCTCTTGGCACGATTGGTTGTACCAGTCCTCTGGACCCTGCCACCTGCTCATATGGAGGCGGCGGATGATCGGTCAACACTTCACCCTCCACGGTATTTGGTGGTGAAAAGTCTCCGGCTAGTAGGGTGCATTTAACGTAACCAGGACTCCAAATGTGAAAGTCCTTTCCCGCACACTCGATCCTCGCGCCTACGTTCAACGAGTATGTACGCGCTATGTTGAAGGTCCTGAATGTCGGTATCAAACTGGGGTCGAGTCTCAGATCCACGACCTTTCGCAAGTCCAGATGCTCCACTCCGGGCGATGCTTTCTCAAAATCCTTTCGAGCAATGACCGAAAGAACCGTCCAGCTGTTCTGTGCACAATCTTTGGCGGTTTCTAATTTCATGGTTTTGTGAGTCATGCCACAGAACGAGGTTTCGGCTCGTAGCCATACTTGTACTTGTTTCAGGTGAATAACAGGTGGGCTTGCTGCTGTAGAGTGGTTGGGATTGTGATCGATATGTAGCATGAGTGGTAAAGGCTGGTCCACGATGGCTACTGACGGCATCAAAATGGTTGCTTCGAAGGCAGCTTTGGGGTAACGCTCTACGGACATTGGCTTAAGCCCCAACTTCTGAGCAATAGTCATTGGACGTTTGTGGAATTCGCGTTCTGCTGGTGGTAAGAGTTCCAAGCCTTGGCGAATAATCGTCTTGCTGTTTGAAACGTACTGCACGCTAGGTTCTCGTACGTTCCGTTGGGTATATAGGTTTAGGACTTGCTTCTGCACAAAGCTCCCCTCCATTATGTAGCCACTGAAGCCTGCCGCTAGCAATTCGACACTTAGCTCATACACCACCGAGGCCTTATCGAGTAAATCGTAATCTGTGAAAGAGGGTGGTAGAGGCTGGCTACGATCAGAGTCGAAGAATGGAGTGCCCTCAAAGTTTTCGGTCTGAGAGTGCTCGCAATCCGTTGGGAAGGTGAAGCTGAATGACCAGAGAGGCCTGGAATCTCCATAGAGTGATCTATATGGGGCGTACCACTTTCCTGGTCCGTCGTATACTTGGTTATTGAATGAGAAAAGTTGCAGTGATCTGCGATGACTTTGGAGGTCACAGAGTTTTGTGGTCGTGGTCCGCCCACTGAACGTTATCGAGATTGATCCTATATTGAGAGTCTGGCCCTCAGGTTGCTCACTTACAAGGGAGAGGTACCCTGATACCAAGGCGCCGGCTTTGTATCGATTTACCTGATCCAATGTGATGTTGAATTGTGCGGTATTGTTTAGTTTGGTCAGGAGTGACATGCTTCGCAAGGACGATTCTCGGCCTACGCTGCTTAATAGTGGTATGAAGAGGCTGATCAACGAAAGAGGGAGTAGTGCCAACAAGTCGTTACGCGTGATTGAATCAACTGTAACTTCGTACGGGAATGGGAGATTAACACGATCACAAAGCAGGCAAGTGGTGCATAGGGACGTTCAAAATACTCGACTGAGTGCACAGCGTGACAACTGTTAGCATTGGATGCAAAAGAGGTTGTAGGGTGGGACGATGTGGAAGATGTAGAAGTGTGGTTGGCGGGTATATCCCTTCCAAGCTGAAGCAGCCGCTGCAATGGGCTGTGCGATTCCTCCATGATTGGTTAGAACCATCACAAGAGTGTGTGTCACCAGAGACGGCAAGTACTTCACATTGTAGCCCCGTTCTGAGTGATATTTGGTCGGATGTCCTGTCGAATGCTCTGTCGGCAGCGTCTGTTGGATGTGCCAAAGGATGCTGCGAACCGACCGAGGACGCGCGCCAAGACTTTGTGTGCCAAGCCTTGAGTAGAATATGACTAAGCAGCCGAATAACAAATGGGCCAATGAAACCTATCATCCTCTATCCCCTCTCCCATTAATCCGGATCACGATGATTTGAGTTATTGGGCATGATCTCCTCCTTCGATGGCCGAAGGTATAGACGCATACTGCGGGGAACGGCCATCGATGACCTTCTTGGAAGTCTCGAACACGATCCAGACCACTCGATGAAGATACACTAGATACACCCCTCTGCCTTATATCATAATGTCTTCACCATACGCCCTCTCCTCTCAAGCCAAGCAGGTAACAGATCAACCTTCTACACAGTGTGTCTGGACATCGAACCATCATGGAACGCCAACACGGTATGGACATCTCGGACGGGGCCACGAGTCCGGATGCTATGGCGGACAGGAAATACATCCATTGGCAGGCCAAGGGGGTTGAGAGTATCCCGCCAAACGAAGCAGGGGATATACAGGCTGTGGCAGATCAGATCAACGCTATGCAGAAAGCTCAGTATAACATGCACCGTCACTGCTACACAGGTAACCGAACACCTTCTCGTGTCTACCACCCAGGCTAATACATACCCAGGCACCCACGCTCGCACGCAAGGCATCGTCAAAGGCATGCTTATCGTCGATGATGGCCTGCCGAAGCACCTCAAGCAGAGTATGTTTGCAAAAGGGGCGGAACATCCTGTGGTCTGTCGTTACAGCAGCGAGCCAGGAGATCCAGGCTTGGACGTATGATCTCGCGCAGACGCAATTGAACTTTCAGAAGTAGCTGATCTGGCACAGGACCGCATCCCACAACCTCGGGGCTTCGCCATGAAAGTCTTCAATGTCTCAGGCGAGATGTTCGAACCCACAAAGACATCCCAAGACATCGAATTCAACTCCACTCCAGCCCTTGATCTCGCAGATGCCAAAACGACGAAAGAAATCATCGATCTCAGAATCAACTATGGCGGAGATCAGAAAGAGCTATACAAAAGGCTAGAGGCCAGACCAGACACCGACCTGCAGAAGTTTCGAGATTCAGTCCGAAACACCCATCTTGAATCCACACGCCAGTACTCACAAACCGCCTACCGATTCGGCGACTACGTCGCCAAATACTGCCTCGTACCTTCGTCCGAAACGCAAAAGAAACTCTACGAAGAGACCGTCAAGCCCCAAGAACACGATTCCGACATCCTCAGCAAATGGCTGAAGAATTTCCACGAATCCCACGACGCCGAATACCTCCTCCAATTCCAACTCTGCGAAAATCTCGAAGATCAGCCGGTGGAATACGCAGGCAAAGTGTGGGATCCCGAGAAATACCCCTGGCAAACCGTCGCGAAACTCGTGATACCAAAGCAGGACTCTTTCAACTACGAGCTCAAGTCTTTCTGGGAGGATCATATGCGTATTGATCCTTGGCTTGGACTGAAGACTCTGCAGCCATTAGGTTCGCCTAACAGGTTGCGTAAAGTTGGTGAGTACACCCGTCCTAGAGTGTGGGAGAGTCTCGGCGCTGATGATGTCCAGTCTACCCGGCGAGTAGCAACTTGAGGCGTATCATGAATGGCCGCAAGGAGATCCATGTCCATTCGATGGAGCAGATACCGTGAGTCGCTGTAAGCACGATTTATCCGAACGCTTCCTAACGCATTCAACAGAGGCCCCGCGCCCCAACCCTTCACGGGAAACGGCATTCAACCACTGAAAGTCAACTGAAGCAAGCTCCTACCCTTGTCGGCATCTCATCTGATGGCTATGGTCTCAACGAGTGCAATAGGAGATCTTTAGCTTCTTCAATATCATAATTGATCTTCACCATCCTGGAATCGATGTGCGCGTCATGTACTCTAGTTACCATCATTTTGGAGAACCATAGTCCGACACTACCGATTCCAATGCTCGCAGTAACAGTCCATGTCCCCCTCCAGGGTCCCACCGGAATTACCTCGGGCCTTCACAGATTGTTCCAGGGTTCACAAATATCCCGTCATTTCTGTGATGAATGTTCAAATTCCCACTTCCCTACAATATATGTTGTATATCGCGATATAACCCTCCTTTTCCCGAAGCATCATCTCAAAGCCACCTTCAAACCCAATTCCTGATATGTTGTACCAGTCCCGCCAGTGCGTCTCGAGCATTATTGCTATAATCCTTCACTACGAACCCGTCGATGTTTGGAGTTGGATGGATATATCCATCCACCCCTTCAGTCCTATGCTCTAAAGCACTGCAGCGTCCCGTCGCCATCATCTCACCCTAACACATAATATCAACACTTCCAGCCGTTATTGCGCATGTTCGCGTCGTTCCCTTATGATTAGTCTATGTTTATCATGTCCATTTCCCTTCACAAACTCAGTCATTGCATACATCTATCTACCCTATCTAGCCTTCCTATCCTTCGATCTTGTGCGTATTTACTTCAGGCTCTCACTACCAGCGCGTCTTTATCACGACTAGTTGCGGCGGTGGGAGCTGTATGCATGTATGAAACACCCCTCCCTAGTGTCATGGGTGTCAGGATGTGTTGATTGTACTTTATTGCGTTTGCTTTGTTGTTTCATGGTTTTTTGACGTGTCTATCGGCGGTGTCTACCGGCGGTTGGGTGCTTGTTTGCTTGCTTGGGGTTATGGGTAAGAGTCTGGTTTTTACATACTTATGTTATACTTGTTTGTTGTTAATATGATTAGCTACGCTCTTCGTGTTTGTTATGGATGTCTGCTTGGGATTTTCCTTATTCTTGATACAATCTCTGAGAGCGACCGTGCACTTTGTCATTTGATGCGTTAGTAGGGCTGGCTTTGTTCCTCTATTTATTTTGGATGGGACTGGTGGGCTTGTTATGGTGTTTATATTGGACTTTTGTTTTGCTCCTTTTTGTCTTTTTTGGATACGGTTTGTTGGACCATGATGTGTCTATCGAGGATGTTTCAGCTCGTTACGTCCCTGGATCTGTATTCGGGTCAACCCTACGATGGCCTATTCGGATTCAGTCCACCACCTTTCTGGTCAGATGGAGGCCCGGCTTGTCTGGTCTTCAGCGAGATGAGCGCGTGAGGTGGCGACAACACATTCCAGGCTTTGATATACACATATATATATATATATATATCACACACACAACAACGCAGCAGCCGGAGTCGCCAAGTTGTGTTGAGGGGTGCGCACACCAATCAAGTTGTGTTACTCGAGAAGATGTTGAGGTGCTTTGTTGGCATGAGATACACAAAGTGTGTATGCATCGTGGTCAACACCGGGGCTCAACAATGGAAGTGGGCTATTCAGCGCGAGTATTGAAGTTCGAAGTTGGCTTTGTGCGTGGTCGATGTGTTGGAGCAAAGTCGACACTATACCACAACACTTGTTGGGAAGGAGTATTTAGAGCTTCGAGATGCATGTTTCTTCTTCAACAAGATCAAACATCAAATACCCATATCAACTTCCAGATATACCGATCTCATATCAGCCCCCAACGATATTCGATATATTCGACATGACTTCACCAATACTGAATACCCAAGCATCAGCTTTACAAGAACATGGAGATGAAACCTCCAAGAACAAACTTAAAATTGTCCAGCCTGGACCTGACCAATCTTCGACTCCCAGCAGCGAGACGCCGCCTAATCGCCACAGTCTGAAGAGGAAGCACTCAGGAAATCAATCGCCCCAGCCTCGGTTAGCACTTTCTCGGCTCATGGCTTCACCACGAGAGTCACAGGAATGGATCTTAGTAGCTCAGGCAGACGCGGTAGCTGATAATGCAAAGCTTGGTAGTGCCGAAGAGAATGACCTATCGAGCGAGCAAAGCCTACTCATGGACGAGAACATTGCAACTCTGGGTCGATTCTCAGATCCTAAGACACCTCCAAATCGTCCCTGGCTATTGACTGAGGACGGTCTCCTCATGAGTCTGCCCGCATTTGAGGATTCGGACTCCGAACAAGACCTGGCCGAGCGGAGAAGTGACCCACTCAAAGAAGAGTTGGGGTTCGGGGACTGGCTTCCAGGTCATGGGCCCTGGGTTAGCAGTCCTTCAGCCCTTGGACCCAGACACGAACGTCGAGAGGCTTCGCCGTCGGATCGGATAATTCGGCGACGACGAGGAGGGACACTGGGAGAAGAATTTGGATTTGGGAATCGGCTTCTTGGTCACCCCCAAGTCTGCAATCCTCTAAGTCTGGTCTCTGGGCAGGATGATCAGAGGGAAGTCGAAGTGGCCGCGATGATGAAGTGGGACTGGCCAACAGGATCCCTGGAAAGGCAAGACGCTCGGCCAGCAGAGACTCAGCGATCGGAGCGAGTAGAGGGTGAGGTTTTTGGATCTTCGAGTCGGCCCACGCGACCTTGGGAGCTGTAGGACCTGATTCGGTTTTTCTCTCTTCGCTGTTACGCACTTGCCTTTGGAACGTATTAGACTTAGCCAAACATTAAAAATTGAAAGATTACGTACACTTCTTTCGGTCGTTGTAGTTGCTTACTTTTTAGGGCTTCTATGTCTGTGAACTCAATCTTCGAAAACGTAGGGTTTTATGGTGATGGTAATTCGTGCTAACAAACCGATGTAATAGCGTCCCACATCTATGTTCCTCTGCTCCCTCCCAATGTGTACTTACATTAACCGGTCTTCCTCAGCTACGCTTTTATCATCTGGATCAAAGTATCCGTACACTAGGTGATTCTTGAATCCAGATTCATACTCTTTAGCGTCTTGAGATTAGCCAAAGCCTCTGTTGCTTCGGCCCAATATTCGACAGCGACTAAGGACGGATAATGTTGGAACTAACGTTGGCTGAGCACCTCTGTCGCTGTTGGACGATCTGAAGTGCGATCCTTGGTCAATTGTGTTGAGCAGATCGCGTAGAATATTAGGACCAGTCTCTGAAAATCATTCCTTCGCAGGACGAGTGGCGGAAAGCACTGAACGCAGCCGGTGAGAAAAGTTGTATTTTCCAAGCGTTGCAATTGTCTAAGCTCAAAAGATGGACGGTAGGGGGTGTTACTCACTTGGAAACAGCGGAGAAGTAATCACGAGCAGAAATGGGATCTAATGAAGGCACAATAGTAAAGTCACCTATGATCCGGATCAAAGAAATATGTGGAATGGTAAATCTCTTACCTTTCCGGAGGACGTCCAAATGTGGTAACCCACGCCTTTACGCAACCTTCATGGGATTATTCGGTTTCCGACCCGACATTGAATAGTCTATCTCCGCATACTGAAGGATAGATCTTTGCAAGCAGTCAGTTGATCGCGTAGTGAGCGTTTGATATGCGAGAATATGTATCAGACATTATCTCCAGAACATTCCAAGAATACTCGAAAGGTACGAGAAATCCGAACAACGACTCTTCATCAGGAGAACGCAGAGCGATCCACTCATGAAAATTAAAATTCAGAGCGCGTGACATAGTGTCCGACAGGTCTTCATTCAGTCGCCTTCTTGAAGCCATTCCTGCGTGGGAATTGTGACGTCAAATGCTTCCCGAACCCTGGGATTTTCGATCTGTATCGAGGATGCTGAATTTCACCGGCTAATCCACGAAGTTGAATTCGCTTATCAATCGTACGACTCATGCCGTATCGTGGAGCATTCAGGCATGGAAAGAATAGATAAAGAAAAGTACTTTACTTAAAGTAGCGATGCGTGCCAAGCCTGCCGCCATCGAGCCGCGCCAAGCGCCAAGGGTCTTTGAGTTTCACCTAAGTAATTGCTCTGTAAGATTAACGATCATCAACATGCCCCTCGACCACATCCTCCTCCGCTGCCCAACCAACCTACTAGCTGCGGAGCTCAACTTCCTAAACACCGCTCTCGCACCCCTGGGAATAAAAGAGCAATTCGGAACCGGCTCCGAACTATTCGCATTCGGTGACGAGCAGAACCCCCGGTTCCTCTGGGTCAGCTGTCTGGATCGAGACCAGCAGGCTATACAGAGTGATAAACCCTTGGGGATACATATTGCGTTTAAGGCGAAAGGTGGGTTCATTTGATGCATGCATGGGAGGGGGCGAGGGCAAGCAGCGAGCTGATGCGGTGTAGATAAAGCAGAGGTTGATGCTTTTTATGAAGCTGCGTTGGCAGCGGGCGGAAAGGATCATGGAGCACCGGGCGTGAGGAAGGGTTATCCGGCGGGATACTATGGGGCGTTTGTTATTAGTCCGTGCGGGAACAACGTTGAGGCTCTTATTCATGACTACTTCGAGTGATTTGTGGGTAAGGTTGTAGCTTGCGATGTGAAGTATCTGGATGATCTTTGGTAAGCATTATTGATTGCTGGTCTGATCGCTTCTGCCTTACTGTCTTCTTCGCCAACGCGTTTTTGACGCAACGCAATAAGTACCGACTCAGCTCGGCGAATGGATTCTGGGCAGCGCACGGTAGTACCACATTGTCTATTGACGATGCTCTATCTCTCGGAATAGAACAGTCTCAAATTCCCTCTTCCAATACATTCGCGAGTACGTTTCAGTTGATGCATGTAAGGCGGTGTGATCCGCTCCTGCTACTGTCTTCCCATAATCGAAGGTCGGCAGTATGGTAAGCGCGTATGGACTATACGATCTATGCGCAATATTGGTAACAACACACAACGTCAGGACGCCTCTCCCTGCTGCTTCGATGATGCGACGCCGATTCCATGTCAAGCTTGACTGCAGCTATACTATAAATCGCAGGTGCCACCTTGGATTAGTGTTATTTTGACCCATGCCTTGGTGATCCAGCATGATGATGTTAACCCCAACAACACTGGGATTGACCATCCTTGCCACGTGGCTGCATCTTATTATCTCATGCTTGGCGTCTCCGGCTGGTGTTCCTCCGTCCTCCACGGTCCCTGTTGACCCAAACACTGCAGTGTCAGCACATGGAATTGAAACCTTTATCGCGTACCCCATAAACCGAGATGGACTTGATAAGCTCGATCGAGAGATCCGCGCGATAATCATCAAGGGGAAAGTCGAGACTCTGGTCAGTGAGCATAGTATCGAGCTCAAGGGTATTGTATGCTGGTTCATAGAAGCGGAGGCAGAAGAGATCGAAAAACTGAAGTCCAGCGTTGAAGGCGTAAGTATTAGCATCATTTTGTCCAATTTTCCGAGGAGTCCAACAGGTGATCAACGTCCGGATAGCTCATTCAATCAACAGATCCATGTCGAACCAGATGAAGATATCATTGAACCCGCACAGTTCGGTGATGGAGGTTTAGACTCGTTCAACACTCCTCCTAATGGGTCATTGCCAGAATTAGAGCTCATAAAGGTAGTCGTACGGCAGACTACTGCGCCTCCAGATCTCAGGGTCGTTTCTTGGCCTCCAGGAGAAGGTTTCGTAAACCTCAATTCGTACGCGTACGAAGCGAATTCTGCGCGGGATACCTATATATATGTCATCGACAGAGGCCTTGACCCTTCCAACTCAGTATGTCTGTTGTGTTTCAATAAAACAAGCGTCTTCGAGCTGGTACTAAATTACCTCTTAGGAGTTTAGTGGGATGCCGTCCCAACCCGTGGAATGGCTCTACGGCTTTGGAATCCCAGAGGATCAAAGAACAGACGACAGTGCGAGTTCGCATGGATCATGCGTGGCCTCCAAAGCTGCCGGAGTCATCAACGGTGTATCAAAAAGATCTCATCTCGTCATGGTCAAAATCAATGAGAAGGCCTCAAATGTGGTGTGGGCCTTCAACACAATTAACGACGACATTGTTAGAAAAGGTCGGCGAGGCAGAGCCGTCATTGCATATCCCAATACGGCCAAAGACGCAAACCAGGGAGGTTTTCCAGGTTATCCGTGGTCCAATGCATACGCTTTTATGAAAGATTTATTTCAAAACGACGTCATCGTTGTCGTTCCGTCGGGGAACTTTGGGGCTGAACGTGGTAGAAGTCTTGTCGATACTCTGCCAGCTACTTTGGAAAAATCCAATGATCCAAAATTTTCCTTGATTGTTGCAGGAGCTGTGGATAACTTGGGGGCTGTACCTCCATTCTCCCAAGGCCCTAATCATGTAACTGCCTGGGCACCAGGGCTGAGTGTTCGGTGTGCTGCAAGGGGTAGCCCCCATGGCTTACAGGCAATTAGCGGGACTTCCTTTTCTACCGGCACGGTAGGTTCTACCAAAGATCACCATAGTAGCTGGCTGCGCTTACAGTGGTAATAGCTTGCTGGCTTCATCGCTTACTTCCTTGGCTTGCCTCAGGTTCCTTTCCATGTTGGGCAAGGACAGACTGCGTTGAATGCTAAAACGTACTTACAGAAGGAAGCAAGTTGGCAAAGAATGCAAAACGGCCCGAACGTTATCTGGAACAGACAGAATGGTGCCGCTAAAGTTTCATAATTCAATGTTTCGACATCATGATCAATGAACCTATAGAAGGTGGTTAGAAATGGCCTGGGCTATAGTCCTTGGGTTGCGCGATATCTGAGCTTTGCAAAGAGAATGGACTATGATGAGGCGATCCCGTCGATTAACATGTACAAGTACTCCTGGTATCGATTGATCAGCCGTGGTCATCGAGATATCAGCATTTGATATACTGAGAAAACGTTGACTTCCTCTGCATATATGCAACTACCCGCGCCCTATGGCTTGAGCTCGAAGCCAATACCGTCGCCACTTCTTTCGTACTGATACTCATCAGTAGCGTCATCGTGTACTAGTACGACTACCGATGATAGCATGGGGGTTCCGTATATGTATCGGCCCTGATGGCCTTATCAATCCTGGCGAAAGCTCTCGATTAATTCCGCCTTCGAAGATAATGATAGCCTGCTGTGGCTTTAGCCATCGAATGTTATGAGAGACGCTCGGCTGCGCAGTGAGAACGTATCTTCAAGGGGATCACCTTCCACTATGGTAAGATTGTCGCTGAATGATCATGGAGGAGCTTCCGATCTCGTCGCCCGATAGCAGCAGGATACGTAATCGTAATCAGGAAGTGTTAGTACGGGCGGACATAACGACATTCCGGATATATCATGTTTTGTAGCAATATCGAGCTTGACTGGCCCATTGCCACAGTCGTCTTCAGTTCCTTGAATGATCAGGGCAAGGATGATACGTAATGGCGGCATGGCTGGCGGGCGTTGTTGTAGAGAATAAAAGGTGGAATCTCCGGACAACGGAATGCTCTTACAGCAGATCCAAGGGGCTTTGTCAGACTTTGTTAGGATAACGTAGAGGAGATGGGTACAGACATGAAAAGCGACGAGGATCAACTTGTCGATCACGATGATCATCCTAGCAATGTGCCAGCTAAATCGCTTTGCTTTCTAGACATATCATTATTTCGAGGCTGGGTACCATGAGCTGTAGCTCGAAATATGAAACATGCGGGCGGTCGTAATCTGCTGCAGGATTATGGGAAACTCTTTAAGTCAGTGTAATGACGGCTGCAACCAGGCACGCGCCCAGCACTTGACTTTTATCGTTCTGCCGTCTCGGCTATACGACTGCCTTTCCCCTGTGGCTTTCCTCATTTTACGGCCACCTCTTCCATCGCTCCACCGTCTTTGCGACTCCTAGCTTTGGCCAAAGGACATACCTCACTAGGAAGAGCTTGAATCGCGTGCTTGAAAAAAAGCCTATCTCGGCATTCCACCGAGGGCCAACATGGAGAGGTCCATTGGTCCGTGCGCTTTTTCTCTCGAAACATTATAATGCAGCAATCATGATCGCCCATTCAGCCAGTCGTCCTCCAAGAGTTGGTTTGCAGTCTGTCGATCTTCGGGTCGCCACTGCACCATCTTCCGCACGAATCGAAGGAAGGCTTCCTTATTGCTACCTTCAAGGTTCTCTTCGGACTCCTCAAGACACGTACGGTCTGGCACGGGAATCTCAGCTTGCCATTTACCTGGTGGATTAGCGAACAATGTCGTGCGTGTAGGAGAGTTCTCACCATCCTTGTCCAAAAATTCGGCAGTCCTCTTCCCCCTCTTCAGGAGATCGGGGGGAGGAGGTCCCATCAAAGCGATCATGTCAGCGAGATGAGCGCGAGTGGTGTATCTATTCTCGTTCGGGTCCTTGCCGTAGAACAGGTGCTTGCCTTCAAACAAATCCCAGATCTAATCATCGAATTAGCCTGCTTTTTCATAAAACCCCGAATTTGGTTGACGGACCAGGCACCCAACGTTCCAAATATCAATACTGTAGCTCCAAGGTGCCTTCAAGCACACTTCTGGCGCCCTATAGACATTTGGTTGCACATCTTCATCATGCTCGACATCTCCAGAAACAGCAGAGCCAAAATCGCTTAGAAGGGGCTCCCCAATGCTCTTGCCAGACGGGGAGTCGAACGCTCTTGAGGCATAGACGATATACCCTTGCACTTCTTTGCGGGGCGATGGGTGCTCTTGTTCGGCCTTGATGAATTTCTGGATGATCGATTGGTCCTCGATTCCCAGAAGAATATTCCAGGTACTGATGTCTGTGACTAGTGAGATCTTGGCTATGAATTGGATTAGGAGCTAGGACTTGCCTGTATGTATCAAATGCGCATCTGTGTGTAGATAATCAAGCGCAGTAAATAAACGCCGAAGTAAGACTTTCAACAGATCTTCGGTAAACCGATGGCTGGGGTTGCGGCGAAGTAGCTCTTGCGCGTTTTCCAACATGGGCTCATGTACAAGGCATTGGTGTTTCCCATTGGGGCCTTGAATGGTAAAGGTATCCAGTGCATTTCGTAGATAATTGCGCCCAGGATGTTTCGACTGCACACTCATCAAATGCTTGTAAACATTGATTTCTTCTCGATTTTGACGATCGTTGGTAAAGACCTTCAAGACGACTGGACACCTTCTGCTGTATTCCGTCAGAAAAGGATGCTTAGCTTCTCGATCCCTCGCAAGGCACGCGAGTGCGATGAACCTTACCGAAATTCGTTGGCTAACCAGACCGTAGATCCAAGGCCATATCCTAATTTACCGAGGACTTGGTATTTGTTTTCTATAGTATCGCCAATTCGCACAGGGTAATATCTGCCTTTCGAGATGGCGTCGTGGGCTTCTTCTTCTATCTTCTGGTCCGATGGGAGTATCTTGAAATTAGAATTGCTGAAGCGGATTAGCTGCGATTCCGGCTCCTTCACCAGACCCTTGGCCATGTTCCACAAGGAAGCCATCAAACGCGAAGGTAAGGCATAGCGCATGACATAGAAAAGCCGAGACGGCGAAAGAAGAGGGAAAGTCTCAGAAGAATCTGCATATATGCTAACGCTCGGCCCTCGGAAAGTCTGATTATGGTGGTACCAGGCGGCACTAACAAATGGAAGGTCGCCCAGCTCCGTAAGGTTTAATTTCAAAATATACTCAAGATGACGAGAACATTTAGACTTCGTTACTATACGTTTGCTGAAAGTTAAGATAGGTTTTAAGCGTAGCTCAAAGAGATAGACTGCGAATATTCGACTATTGGGCCGCTCTTGGCTAGCTTCCGGATCTGCAGTTTCCGGGGCCAAAGATCTTGTTCCGCCCAATGAATTTGGTGCAAGAGCCGCCGTACCCCGCGCCAATCTCGTCACATATCCCCTCGCTAATGGATTATTTGGACGCGAGGTTTGTCTCTTGCCTAAGCAATAAGCAATAAGCATGCTTCCTTGAAGCAGTCAACACAATGGTCACTACTCAATACCTTCGGAGTCTAGGCCCATCAGGATGAGTCTTTCGTGGCTACACTGGACAGGATCCACTGACTAGACCCTGGGCCGAAGGCGATGGAGAGGCACGGCAATTGATGTGCTTGAGACAGCTCATCATTTCATGTGAATCGTACTCCGATCAAGTACCGCTGTTACCATCTAAGGCTCTGATCGACGATGCCGCGCCTTCCTCCGCCTAAGCGCTTGAGTCTCGCCCTTTTGCGCAACCCTCCAATACACTGTCACTTCGTCCAGACTTTATCGACCTGAGGTCGGCCGCTCTGTGCTGCCAGCCAATCACCTCAACGCCTGCTTCTGCCTTTGGCGTGCTGGTTCTAGGCCATGTTTCTGAAGTCTGTAAGCGCCCACCCAAGAGGATATTCTTATGGCAATCAAGAGACTTAAAAGATCTACAGGTATTTCTAGCGCCGGCTGGACAGCGCTCCTGCAATCCAGCCTGTTACACTAATCATAACCCCTGCTCCAACCTTGCCCCAAGAATTATTTGCACCAACGATGTCCAGCCGGCGCCGGAGGAAGCTGTACTATGAATCAGATCAAAGCATCTCAAGTCATCGATTGGTAGGCTAATCCTGGCTAAATATGGCGAGATCGAGCTATTCAGAGTATGACCGTATAGAGCTGGCTACTCGATGTGCCACCTTGCGCTTTTCATATCCATCCTACAGCGACCTAAAGCTGGGGCCAATCATCTCAGTAGCCTGGCCCAAGTACTATGTCTGGTAGCGCTTAGGGCACGAGTATATGAATGCTATCTCCCGGCTCTCCTCCATATCTTCTCCCTCGTTAAGACTACATTGACTCAAAGCCTATTAGCCTCTCTCCAATATATTCCCGACAGTGCAATCACAATGTCTCGCCTCTTCTCCTCCTCAGCTGCAAAGGCTGTTGAGAAGTGGTTCGGCCATAGCCGCGACAAGCTGACGCCCACGTGGAAAACGGCCATCGAAAAGTTCACCGAGCCCGGCGGCAGCGCCGAGCAAAGGCTCGGCAAGATTAAGTCCGTCACTATCAAGTACGTGGGCCCTGAGTCATCATGACTATGATGCTCGTCTAGTCTATAGGCGATGCATCTTTCCTAACCATGATGGTTTAGGTCGCGCGAAGAGGGAGCGGTGCACAAGTCCCACTACAACCCGAAGGACAAAGAAGATGTTATCAGCGCACGTGTTGAGGGCGAGGATGATACCAAGACGTGCCACGTCTATAAGGATGGGACAGGGACGACGAAGAAGGGTGGAGACCGGGACTAGAGATTGTGCAGGAGGGTACTCTGTAACGAGAGGGAATGGTCTGACGTATAATGCGCCAATTGGGTTACGGTGTAAAAGTCCCAGAATTTGCTAGAGATTTTCCGTCGTTGTAGAATGCCGGGTCCCAAACGCAAGGCCCTCACTATCAAGCTCTGCCTAGTTCAGGCCATCCATTCTCTCTTCCACCTTGATTCAAGCACCATTCAATCCCGCTGCGAAAGTCAACTACGACATCGAATTCGTTCCTATCCGACTAGCCTAAATTGAAGTAATTCGCCGCGCAGACGTCAGTGGCCGCCATAGGATCAATGTTCTCTATACACGATGCTCTTCCAATCGTCTTTAACCTGGGATGCTGCATTCATGGCATTGTTGGCAAAGTATACGTCCCGCTTCTACTAGACCCAGTCATGCGTGCGAGGATAAAGGCGGTATGGCAAGAGCTTGTGGATGCCCTGACCTCAGCTTTCTGTCATCGGCCACGAGAATCTAGTTTTGTAGACTGCGGGCTAAGTATTCGGTTTTCAGTAGTTCAGACGTGTGCTGGTCAAGCAGATTTAACGTGGACAACCGCGGAGGTAGCCGCTTCTTCTTGGCAAGAAGACTTCGTTCAGCCTCCTCGGGTACAGCATTTCCCATGGTCAGGTTCCGTATCGCAAACTCAATGTTGGGTCTTTCTGAGACGCAAAACAAGGTCTCCTAAGCCAACCGTGTCATGTACGCCCGAAATTTAGTGAAGAGCTGTGTGAAACGTTGTTGTTGGCATGGCTTTCATAGCTCCAGCTAGATTTATCAGGATTTATGCCACTCATATAGATACAAGAGGTGAGGTAGCTGGAAAAGAACTATTGGAGGTGCTATATGCACGTGCCATTGAGCCACAGATGCTGCAGAGGTTCTCTCGCCGACAAGCGATCCCTCGGATCGGCCTTCATAACATTTCCGAGGAAGCTCATATCCTCTTTGCTGAACTCAACTGCAAAAGGTATTCAGATAAGGACTTCTGCCACCATTATCCTCAATCACCTGACCGACGGTTTGGAGCTGCGCCATTGTATATGGGTTCGCTATCTCCGCGTAATTTTCTGGCAAGGGCCCAAAGTACCTATATTGGCTTATGAGTACTTTGGCGAGATATGTGTCGTCGGCTTCATCCACATTAGGAGGGCTAAATGTTGAATGATTTGATGGAACGGTTGATTGTCTAGCTATGGACACGTTGGCTATTTGTAGTCCATGCCAAGCATATAGGGCTGATACTGATATCCAACACTCCCCTTCAGTGGAAAGACCTTATATGCTCCCCTGAGGCCCTGAGGGCGTGTATACAGCTCCTTGTAGCTCCTTTGGTGTAGCTACCTTTGGTGTAGCTACCTTTGGTGTAGCTACCTTTGGTGTAGCTACCTTTGGTGTAGCTACCTTTGGTGTAGCTACCTTTGGTGTAGCTACCTTTGGTGTAGCTACCCTATTGACGGCGTAGCTCCCCTTGAACCATGTTCGTTCTGTCCTGCTTTGGAGCCTTATTAAACCCGTAAACCTCCGCTTAATGTAGGGAAATCGGGAAGAGTGCTGTGGACGGTATTGATATAAGGTGTCATTATCCTTATTTCCTTCCCCTGTAATATGAGGTGTCGTTACTCCTGTTTCCTTCCCCTATAATATGAGGTATCGTTACTCCTGTTTCCTTCTCTTTATTTAAGTGTCGTGGCCCTTATTTCCTTCCCCTATAATGTGAGGATACCCTGTTAAGAGGGCTCCGGTACGCTTCCGCTTTCCATCCTAGTACTCCTAGTTAATAAGGCACCCCTAAACTGTCCCGTTCTGGCTATATGGCTCTGCGGCGTCGTGGTCGATGGTTTTTCGTAGGAGGGAGGTACTGTCGAAGACGCGTGATTACCGTATCGATGTTGATGATATACCCTAGGGATGATGCTTCTAGGGCTGCAACGCATGCGACTTAGGCGGCTGTTAGTACGACGTAAGGATGATATCCCTTACGAAGGAACCGTTCCTAGGTACGATAGCGCTTAGCCGGGCTCATAACCTGTTGAATAATTTGATGGAACGGTTGATTGTCTAGCTATAGACACGTTGGCTATTTATAGTCCATGCCAAGCATATAGGGCTGATACTGATATCCAACACTAAAGAGGTGCGCCACGCTAAGAAGGTACATAAGCTACAGACAACATCAGCGAGCATCCTTTATGCATGTCGTTGAGATCTACCATAGCACCAAAAGACCACGTATCCACTGCCACCGTCGAAAGTCAGATTTAGCAGGACGTCCGGAGCGCGATAAGCCGGATGGCCAATCACATGCCTGGTGTCCGCGTCCACTCGTACAGCGCTACCCAAGTCACACAGTTTCGGGTTGCTGAGCCGAGCGCCTCGGTCATCCTGATCAGCGGTTGCTCGCAAGGGACATGTCCCAACCCCATGCCTGTATGTGCCATTTTCATCCCATGCATGTCTCTCAGTCCCTCCAGCACAGCTTTTGCCACGCCTTTGACCTCCTCGGCCTCGAGCTTCCGCTCCGACTGCATGTTGACAGCTTGCTGCGCGTTGCTAATAAGTTTCTCAAGCCCTATCTATATAATACTGTGACATTTTAAGGTTTGGCCGCCAAAGCAATGTACATCACGTGATCTAATTTCCCGTGGAACTTTTCTTTTTAGCATTGCCTGCAGCAAGACAATAGCATGGAGAAAAGGTAGGATGGTCTTGTTATCTTCTAAGTTGTCTTGCTACTATGGGGGTTGCTAAGGAGTAGGAAGAATAGGGGCATTTCCCTCCCTAAATATATACTTCTAACGCTAGTCTATTTACCCCTTATTAGCTCTAGAGAATATATATATAACGCCCCCGCGAAGTAGTACTAATAGTCTTTCTAATTTAGGCCTAACTTTAAATAAGATATCTTAACTCCTACTTAGTATCTTTATTATAAGAACCCTACTATAGAGCTCTATAGCTCTTAGAAGTAGATAATCTACCCCTATTAAGGTGTACTAGGCTTAATACCTAACCCTAAGCTTTAACTCTTAATAACTAGTATAAATACCGTAGTATAATATTCTTTAGCTTAATAGTACGTTATATACTAGGCTTCTCGTAGGTAATCGTAGGAAGGTATTATTACCGGTAAAATCGTAGGTCGCTAAGGCGTATAGTACGACGTGGCTACAGGCTACGAAGGAGTAACCCCCTCGGATAGCGTAGTATGAATGGTTCTTAAATAGTGAAAAGACTGTGACTTTGTCGTTAATCGTACCGTGGTCGCTAGAAAAGGTAGGATAATCTTATTATCTTCTGAGTTGTCTTGCTACTATAGGGGTTACTAAGGAGTAGGAAAAATAGGGGCATTTCCCTCCCTAAATACATGCTTCTAACGCTAGTCCATTTACCCCTCATCACATGGCTACAGCATTGCCTACAGCATGGCTAGAGCATTACTAGCATAGCTACAGCATTGCCAGCATGGCTACAGCATTACCTACAGCATGGCTACAGCATTACCTACAGCATGGCTAGAGCATTGCCAGCATAGCTACAGCATTGCCTACAGCATAGCTACAGCATTACCTACAGTATAGCTACAGCATTACCTACAGCATGCCTACAGCATGCCTATAGCATGGCTACAGCATTGCGTACAGCATGGCTACAGCATTGCGTACAGCATAGGGATAGCATTGGCTACAGCATTAGCTACAGCATGGGTACAGTATTACCAGCATGGCTACAGCATTTACAGCATGGCTACAGCATAGCTACAGCATGCCTACAGCATTGCCTACAGCATAGCTACAGCATTAGGTATAGCATTAGCACAGTATAGGTATAGTAGTCCCTAGGGCATGGGGTATAGTATAGGGTATAGCACTCCTAGAATTATAGATCTTAGCGGGTTTTTAGGGAGCTTAGCCCCTAGAGTATTTAGGTTTCTAGGGAGTCCCTAGCTTAATTACTAATCTCGTACCGAGATAGTAACCCTCTAGTAATCTATATAATACTATAACTATTTAAGGTTTTACTATCAAGTAATATATATCACGTGATTTAATTTCCCTAGGAACTTTTCTTTTTCCTATATATCTTATAGATATTGTAATACTATAACTATTTAAGATTTTACTACTAAGTAATATATATTATATAATCTAATTTCCTTAAGAACTTTTCTTTTTCTTATATATCTTATAGATATTATTACTCTTCTATATATATCTTATATTATTAGTCTCTTATTTATATCTATTTATATATCTATATATAGATATTATAATAGACTTATATAAGATATATATATACTAAGCTTATTATAACTTCTTAGCCCCTAATTAGTTTATATTAAGGCTTTACTTATATTATTAAATATTATAAACTATTACTACTCTATCCCTTTCCTTATTAACTTATATTAAGTCTCTAAGTAAAAAAGATCTCTTTTATAAGAACTTAATCTAAATATAATCTTATAACTATATTATTAATCTAAATATTAATATATAATTATAAAATAGTTACTTCCTACTTTAAGACCCCCTATTCTATTATATATATAAAGGCGTAATCCTCCTCCCCTATTATAAAGCCTATTATAAAGCCTTTAAGTTTAATTAGAATATCCTTCTATTAATCTTATACCTAATTATACGCGTTTAAAGGGCTTAATATCTAATTATAAAGTAGAAATATATACTTTAAGGCTTATAATAGAATAGTATTCTAGCTATTCTACTTTATATTAGAAGGAAGAGTATAAGGCTAGCCTTATACTATTTATAATATACTACTTATAAGGTAATAGTATACTTACTCCTCTACTTAAGTCCTTATAACTCTTAAAAGAGCTACTCTAAGGAAGTATATTATATTTTAAGTATTTTCTAAAATATATTTATAAATATAATAATACTCTTACCTTTATATCTTATAAATAAAAATTGTTTTCTTCAATTATAAGGTTATATTAATATTTAGTCTTTTATAATTTATAAAGAACTTTACTACTTATAAAGCCCCTTATAACTTAATACTTACTTAATTCTATCCTTTACTTAATTATATTTTTATAATCCCGCCTTTATAATAATATCTTAACTATCCTACTATCTAGATCTTTAATAAACCCTCCCTAAAGAACTTAATAGAATAATATAAGCTTATAATAACCTATTTATTAATATATATACTACTATATAAAAGTAAATTAAGTAAGTAGGGGTAATAATAGGGCTTATTTAAGTAATTTTAAACCTTTACCTTTAATTAATTATAAAGGCTAGATCTAATAAGAGGTATATAAATCTACTAACTACTTTAGAGGTTACTACCTTTATTTTAATTAAGTATAAAGATTATTACTTTTATAATATTATTATTATAAAATATTATAAGGATAGTAAAGAGCTACTTTTTTATACTATTAATTATATTAATACTATATACTTTCTATTATATTATATTCTCCTTTTCTTATAAGAAAATCTAGGCTAATACTAGGCCTTATAATTACAGGCCGGAAAGATATAGGATTTTAGTACTAGCCGGAAAGATATAGGATGATATAGGATATTAGTCTCGCCTACTATACTATACTATACTATAGTATAGGATTAGCTATTTTAGTCCTATCCCGTTCTAGGATAGTATAGGTTTTTATAGGATAATTCTATAGGATAGGATTTTCGTAGGACTACTTTATAAGATAGGATATTTATAGGATATCCTATAATTAGTAAGTATATACGTCGGCAAGATCTTAACTCGCCCCTATGCCCTTAGTAAAGGCCTTCGGCCCGTAGGCCTAGGGCCGCTCCGAGCTCTAAGGGAAGCGTTACGTAACTGCTAACTAAGTAATTTTTCTGAAATCTACTAGTTAGTAGATTCTAAGAAATCACGTGACTACTTACTAAGTAAAACTATATCACGTGACTGCTTACTAAGTAGAACTTTAAAAGTTTTGATGTTCTATAATCGACGGGGGACTCGGGTAGCGTACCCTGGAGTCACCCCTAACGCTACCCTGAAAGTGACCCCGGAATCGATCGATTCAGCCGATTTCTACGCGGGGGTAATACGCTAGGGTGGGCCATAATAGGGGGCGATAGCGTGGTAGTTATGTTAACTCGGGGTGTTGATAATAATACGACAGCGTTGGTTACGAGAACCGTGACGCTATTACCTAGCCTAGCCGTAGGGTGGCGTGACGCCATTACCTAGCGCCCGGAAGCCTAATCTTAGGGTGGCGCGACGCTATCACCTAGTGCCCGGAAGCCTAATCTTAGGCCGGCCCCGGGCGGCCCTAGGCGGACTCGTATCTACCCCTGCGGCCCTAGGGCAAGCTTTCTCAAACCACGGCCCTTGGGGCCCGGGGCGGCCCGGGGCCGGCCCCGGGTACCCCTCCGGATTTTCAGAAATTGCCGACCTAATATAGTATTTTTTTAGAAAAGTATTCTAGAAATCTTTCTAGATAGTAAAGATTTCTAGATATTTTTAAAAATAGTAGGATATCTTAAAAATATTCTAGAATTATTACTATATAGAATACTATAACTAGAAAGCTAACTAGAAAGGTAAATATTAACTTTCTAGTTAGCTTTCTAGTTATAACTTTCTAGATAGAGAAGATTTTTAAAATATTTTTTTTAAAAATACTATATTATATACTTACTAACTATAGGATATCTTATAGATATCCTATCCTATAAAGTAGTCCTACGAAAATCCTATCCTACTAAAAATTCCTATCCTATCCCCGTCTTATACTATTATAAAGATATAGTATTAAGACCTAATTTACCTATCCTATCCCACGGTCTTATACTATCCTATATGGGATATCCTGTAGGATATCTTATATCTTTCCGGCTAGTAGATTTTAGTATAGGATCGAGGTGATTTTCGGACTGGGATAGAATATCCTACAGGATATCCCAGTAGCAAATCGCGAACTAGGCCTATTTAGGTAATATTTTTTATAGGCTAGAAATATAGCTTAAACCCTGTTTAATACTAAAAAAAACTTTATAAAAAACTTTAAAACTCGCTAAGATATAAAGCTTTAAAGTTAATATAATAAATATATTAGCTTGTATTATAATAAAATCCTATATCTTTCCGGCGTGTACTTATAATTATATAATAATAATAACTACTATATTATTATCTATTACTCTAAATATATATAGTTATATTATTACCTCTTTTAATATCCTAGCTAATTCTTAATAATACTTTATAATAGAAAGCTATTTTAATAGTATATTATTAATTACTTTACTATAATTAACTAATAAAGACTTAATTTCCTTTATAATAATTAAGATACTATTTATAATAAATTATATTAAGGGGTAGAAGATATAATACTAGCTAGTAATATTTATATAAATACTCTTAGATATTATACTATTCTATCTTCTAGCTTTAATAGTAGTAATTAAGCTATAATATAGAATTATAAGGACTCTCTAGCTATGTAATGTTATTATAAGAAGTTAATACTCTTTATAATAATAATTATAAACTTATACTAGTCTAAAATTAATACTACTATCTTTAATAATTAAACTACTAGTAATTAAGTAGAAATTATTATATATATCTTTTATATAAAGAAAAAAGTATTATTATAAGACCTTAAAAATTAATTTAAATACTATTATAAGATTATTTAGACTATTAAGTACTAGAAAAGAGGTCTTCTATATATTTATATCCTCCTTTTTCTATATTAAGATAATAGCTTCCTAGATTATTTTCGTATTAATAATTTAATTTATATAGAATTACCTAATCCTATTATTAATCTAGATAGCTCCTTATATTAAATTATCTAGAAGTAAATAACTTATAACCCTTATAAGTACTAGAATCCTAAGTTATTATATATAATTAAGAAACTATATAAATCTAGGTAAATCTATTTAAAGTATTTTCTAAGGAAGTTCTAGCTTAAAATATTAGTTATAAAAAATAGCTATCTTATATACTACTACTACTATTATAAGGATAGATATATATAGATAAGATAGGTATATAGATAGGATATTAAGATAGATAATTATTAAATAATCTTATATAATCCCTAGCTAACTTATAAGTATATAATATATATTAATATTAAGGTTTACGCCTCTATTAATACTATTAAGTATATATATAGGTATATTTATAAGGGCGCTAACTATATAACTCTTAAGCTAGTAGATAATTAAGATAAAATTATATACTACTTAAATAATTATTATATTAATTTATATTAAGTTATATAAAACCTTTTTAAATTTTATAATTATAATAAGAATCCTCCTATTATATAGCTTACTTTATACCTCTCTAGTTAATAATAGGTATAGTTTTATAATAATAAGACTAACCTTTTATAAGTATTTAATAGGATTAAAATAATACTTATATACTTCTTATAATATAATATTAAAAATTCTAATAGCTATTATCTATTATAATATAATTTTCCTAAGTACTATATTATTGTAATAGTATTAAGATGTAGTAGAAAGATGTATTCTCTAAGTACAAGAATCCTGCCTATAAGCTAAAGCGCTAGGCCTAGTATAGCTAGGCCGCGGAAGGCTTCTGTAAGTAGTAAAGTAGTAGGACTATAATAAATGCCGTTAATAAATAAAGCTATCGTCCTGATAGCTATATAGAACGCTGATAATACTAATAATATTTAAGGCTGAATCCTAGACTTTATACCGAAATTATTATTATACTTATTTACTAACTCTAAAGTATTCCGTAATAGCTCCTTTTCTAATATCTACTAATCTTCTTTAGGGCCGTAATTCTTCTACCTAACTAGGAACTAGGTTAACTAACTATAACCCCGACGAATCCTCCGCTTTTAGATAAGCCTCTCTATTTCCCACTTATTCTACCTATTAATGATAAGGGGAATAGCCGGATAATATTATTAATATAGGTCGTCCTTAGAGTTAGTAGTAGGCTTAAGGTGGGCTACTAATATAATATTATAAATCTTTATATTAGTTAGTAAATCTAGTTAATATACTAATTAACTTATACGTTCCTTAATCTTAAAAGACCTAGCTAATTATTAGCTAATTTTCCTTAATATAACTACTAGAAGCTTATATCCTTAGTAAAGGCGTAGGTTAACTATATTACCTACTTTAAAGAATATAAGGGCGTACGTAGTATTATAATACTCCTTTATTTTAAGGGCTGTAAATATAATTATATCCTTAGCGTTAATATAAGAAGGATAATATTTATCTATAGTAATAGGATATACTAGCTATATATAGGTAATAAGGTCCTTAATATTATTAAAGCCTTTAGTAGACGGGTTATTAATACGTAATAGATCTAGGGCCTCCTGAGTCTAAAACCTATATATAATTTAAGTTAGTATTTAGTTTATAGTGCTATATTTAGTTAAATTATTTAGGGTAGAAGATATCCTAGCTAAAACGCTAGGCTATTACCTAGAATCTTCTAAGGTTATAAGGTAGTAGTAAAGCGCTACCTCAGCTATCTAGTTAGACTATTCTAATATACTATCTATCTAGGGGTGCTAGGCGGTTAAGTATAGTAGACTAACTTTAAGGGCCTAGAATATCTATCTCTAGATCTAACTAATAAACTTTCTGTCTTAGTCTAAAATAATTACTCTAGGAATTCCCTAGTTAAGTTTAGCTAATTAATCTAGTAGTCTAATTACCTATTCCTTACTAGTCTATATAGTCTTTCCTAGAATAAAGCTAACTACTTTAGAGAATTTATCTATTACTAATATAACGCATTTATATTAATCTAGTAGGGAGATAGGAAGTGTAAGGATAAAATTAATTATAATAGTATAGAAGGGTTTTATAGGTAAAAGGATTAGTTATAATAACTTATAGGGTCTATACCTTAGCGTTTAGTTAAGTTAATAATATAGGTAGTAATAAATAAACTTATAAAGCTTAGTAGCTATATTATAAATATAAAGGCTATTAATAAGACGCTCGTATATATAAGTATACCTAGGGTAACTCATTTTATTATAAGCTAGTTAAAAAACCTTATTCTTAATTAATAAAGGTATATATAGTTAGAGACCCTTCTTATTATTATTAAAATAGAGGATCTTATTAATAATATAGTAAGGTAGCTTAGTAGTATTACTACCTAAGGCTTTATTCCTCTTAATTATAGATATTACCCTTACTTAGCGGGGTTCCTTAATAAGGCCCTTAATAAGCCGTTAACGGAACTCTAGACTTATTTCAACTAAGCTAACTAGGAAAACCTGAATAGATAATACGTCTAGGCTAGACTTATTTATATTAGCTAGATAATACTCCTAACTAGCTAGCCTAAATAATATATCTAGAATAATATTAGACTTTCCTAGTTTATAATAAATATTAAGATAGAAATACTATAGATATTCTAATACCTAAATAAGGCGTAAGTTAAGCTTCTTAACTAATATAGTATTTAGACTAGTCTATTAAATAATAGAGATAGTAGCTAAGTAGTTAGTATATATAATAGTTATTAATTTAGCTACCTCTACTATATAGCGGATCTTCTTAATAACCTAGATTATACTAGTAATTTTAAACTTTATAGGCTAATAGCGTGTCTTAGCGTCTATAAGTAGATGGCTAAGAAATATAATAGGTTATTAAGACTTTTATCCTAGTAGATTATTTATAGAAGCCTTTAGTAGAACGTGGTAGATATAAGCCCTAAATCCGAATTCCTTACTAGTATTAAGGTCTATAAATAACTATCTCAGCTCGTTAAAGTAGTATAGGATAGTTAGGGAAGTGAATAGCTTCTAAAGCTAGTAAAAGGCGTTAATTTCCTTTAGTATAGGCCTACCTAGGTAGGTACGGCGGGCTAGTCTTTTATAAGCATTACCTCTAATACTTTTAGTTCTACCTTAAAGGGCCTTATTTAAGTACGTTTTACGTAACTATAGTAGTTTAACTATTATAGCATATTAAGTAATATATTATCTTAAGTAGCTAGTTAGTCTAAGATATCTTTCTAGCTAGGCTAATATTCCTAGGAATAAGAGGTTAGTAATAGCTATAAGCTTTTCTTTAGTAGTAGTAAGGCCTAGAGTATCGACTTTCTAACTAAGTAGATAAACGGAAGGATATCCTAAGAATAATTTCTTAGGGGATAGGTGAATATTTATATCCGTTAATACTTAAAAAACCTAGTCTAGCTAGGATAAATACTCCTCTAGGGACTTAGAAAAGATTATAATATCATCTATATATACCTTATAGAAATAATAGAATAGGCGAAGAATCCTATTAATTATACGTTAGACGTATATAGGTAAATTACAGTAGCCTATTACTAGAATATTAAATATTTCTTACCCCTAGTAGCTAGCTACTATTAGGCGGTAGTAATAGTCTCTATTTACCTACTATTAGTAGAAAAAGCTTAATGCGTTAATAGTAGTAATATGCGTAGCACCTTTTAGTAAGGCGAGAATTTTAGCCTAGGAAGGAACTGGATACGCGTTAGGCATAGTAATTTTATTTAATACCCTAATATTAATAATAACTCATCCCTTTCTACTAGATTCCCTATCTTTCTAGATAATAAAATTAGGGAAAGAAAACGGGGTTAACTTAGAAGTCTACTCTATCTAACCCTATTTATAGAGCTTATTAAAGGCTTTATTAATTACCTCCTTATCAGCCTTTCTAACTAGATAAACCTAGGCCTAGCCTAGTTTATATAGGTCCTACTAGTTATCTACTAGAGGAATATCTATCTATTAAGACTTAGGTACATTTATAATATTACCTGTGTCCTACTATAAACTATGAAATTTATTAATAATTAAACCTAATAAGGGCCTTAATTAAGGTAAGCTATAGATTATAATACCTATATTATAAATTACCTTAGTATTAGGAGCTAGGGTGTTTAGTATAACTACTAAAAACGTAGCGGCGGCGGCTACTAAATATTATAGATTTAACTTTACCTAGTTAGTATTCTTCTTTAGAGGTCTCGCTACTAGGTCGCTGTAGAAGGCTTCTATAGGGAAGTATCCTATAGCTTTATATTCCGTGACTTTACTAAGTTTAATATTCCTAGGAAGCTTAATTTATTCTTTAGAGTTATTACGGATAATAATATAAGATATATTATAATCTATTATATATATATAGGCTGAAAGCTTATTAAGTTTCTCTGGTTTAAATAGAAATTCTCTGTTATATAGAAGGTCTAAAGCTTGATAATAAGGTCTAGTAATTAGAATCTTCCTATTTATATAAGGGGTAATAATTATAGCCTTCTTACTATAGATAGTAGAGTTTATTTAACTACCTCTACTAGAAACGTTAATAGGAATAATAAGTCCTTTATAAGATTAAATTATTAGTATATTTTAGTCGAGGTTAATAACTATTCCCTTAGGCTTAAGAATATTAACCCTAATAAGTATATTAGCTAATAGATTATTAATAATATAAAGCTCCCTTTTAATTAGAGCTATACTATTATTACTAGGAAAGTATATTTCTAATTTAGTATACTCGCTTACGTTATATCTCTTGTCTCCTAAACCTCTAATATTTATAGGCGTGGGTATTCTCTTAACCTCTACCTTTAGGGTATACTTTATAAGAAATGCTCTATTAATAAGACTTATTATATAACCCGTATTAGCGTAGAGCTTATAACGTGGTCCCTCCTAAGATAGGCTAACTATAACTATTATAAAGTAATAACCCTAGAACGTATAGCCTCCAGGTGCCGTATCTTTAGAAATACTCCTAATAATAGTAGAGGTAGTCGACTATAGAAGGCTTTAGTATCTACTACTTACTTAAGCCTTAATAGAAGAAGTTATTATTAATAAGGACCTTAATTCTTTATAGCCGTAACGAATATACTTATATAGACCGTTATTAGAGGTGAACTCAGAATAATATTACTTATAATAGAAGGCTTTTATAGTTAAGGGGGTTTTAATAAAGTAGGCTTTAATAGTATCCTCCTACTAATAGTTACCTAATATAGGGTTTTCCGGGTCTTAGTCTTATAGAAATCCGGAATAATCTTAGTACCCTAGCTCTTTAGACCTTACCTATTTAGTCTAGTAGAACGTGTCTTTATACGCCTTATATTTAGCTTATTTATTATATCCTTCTTTACTAATACTAGCTTGATAGGCTTGTAGAGCCGGATACTAAGGAAACCTATTAAAGGGTTAATATGGATTTTAGCTATTTAAAGCGTTTAGTAATAGCTAGTTTTATAACTAGACTTACCTATAGGACCCGTTTATGTTTCCGCTAGTCATTTAAAGGGGTTACCGCCTAGTAATCTAGAGCTAGCTAACGGGTTAAGTCTATTAAGGATTATTATTAACGTTATCTTAGAAGTTATAATATAGAATAAATAGTCGAGCGTAAGGGTTTATACTACTATAGTATAGCCTTAGAGCGCCGCCGAAATTATAAAATAGATTAGGGGTATACTAAATAGATTAAGGGTCTTAATTATAGTAATTATTATAATTTTTTAAGTCTAACTTTATTTTATACTACTTTATTTCGTACCCTTTATCTTAATAAGGGCCTTATTTCTATAGATATCGAACTAGTTATCTTTAGTAAAGCGGAGCTCTTCTAGAAGATCTAGTATATTTAATAAGGTAGTTAGTCTTAGTAGGTTATATTATAGGTCGCTATTAAGATACTTATAAGCTAAGAGTACTTATACTTACTTAGTAGTAGTAATACTAGTATTCTTCGCGTTTAAGATAATACTAGATATATAATCTATAGGGTCTTATTAATTATAAGTATCTTTAACCGTAAATAGATGTTCTCTAAAAGGCTAAGAGATTTATTAGGCGAATCTTAAAAGCGTGCCTATAGAGTATTATACTACTTAGTAACGCTGGTAGGGTTATTATATAGCCCGACTTAATTAAGTTAGCTTAGTTAGTATAGTAAACTAATTATCCGCCTTACTAAGTAGATAAGAATCTATATTCTACTAAAGGAGAGCCTTATCTATAGTAGTAGCCTTTACCTAAAGCCTATTAGTAAAGCTGAAGATATTATAATAGATATTATATATATCCTTAACTTTAACTAGCGGTATATTAGGGTTTAGATTAAGATATCTAATATTATATAAGCGAAACTAACTATTTATAGGGGGTACTATTATAGTAGGCGGAGTAGCTAAACGTCTATTAGCTCTATTACTAGCCCTATTACTAGCCCTATCGCCAGCTATTATAGTTTAGATAAGGGTTGCTATTATATTTAATTATTCGGCTGAGAAGCCCCTAGTAGGCCTAGTAGCCCTATTCCTAGTATTATTATTACCGGCCTGCCTATTATCCGCTATATCTAAAGCTTCTAGTAGTTAATTAGGTAGTTCTAGTCCTATTAATTAATTATAGATTACCTCTTCTATTAATATTACTCGCGTGCTAGTGGGGATTAATTCCGTACTACTTAGCGAGGTAGATCTAGGGCTATATAATAAGGACCTTATTAGGGAGTTTAAGCTAGATAGAGGTTATTATAGGTACTATTATAAGGATAAGGTAGCTTATTTAAAACGATAATTTATAGTACGTACTAGACTCCAGTTAATAGCCTAGTTAGGAGGCTAGGGTAGTTTATTAATATTAAGAAAGGTGACTAGTTTAAGAGACGTTAACTAGGTATAGTGGCGTTAATCTCGTAATAATAATAAAGAAGTAGAAGATGATACCTAATTAGTCCTTAGAGGCCTAAGATTAGCCTTAATAATAAGTGAGATTAGGAAGCGGCTAATATTATTAATAGTATTAGTATATTTATACCTAGTATTAATAAAATCGGATAGCTAAAAGGTAAGTACCACGGTCTCTTATAGTACTAAGGTAGCTAGAGTACTAGAATAAGTGGTGAATTAGAATTAGGAAGGTACGGGGAAAAGTCGGGTTTTCTTAGTAAGATATTAAGGAATCCTAATAATTCTAAGGAAATCCTAATACTATTAGATGGTAGTAATAGGTAATAAAGAAGGCTCTTATTAATAGTAAATCTTTAGAGGAGACCTTTATATATATCTAAGGTTATAGAAGGCTTTATTAGTAAAGATCCGGTATAAGGTTAAAGGCCTAGGATTTTAGTAGAGCGGAAGACTTAGATAACTAGTGCTAAGGATAGCTAGTAGTACTCTAAAGAACTAGTACTTATAGAGCTGGTATACGATCTTAGCTTACTATATAATTAATAGTATATAGTAGTAGCTAGAAGGTATTACTACTATTTTATTATAATAGTATTAAGATATAGTAGAAAGATGTATTCTCTAAGTATAGGAATCCTGCCTATAAGCTAAAGCGCTAGGCCTAGTATAGCTAGGCCGCGGAAGGCTTCTGTAAGTAGTAAAGTAGTAGGACTGCAACATATATCTACTATAATAAGAAAGAGGAGCGGCGGTAAATATCTTAATAAAGGGGATATATAATTAGTTATATATATAATTATAAAGTTATATAAGGGGAGAGGTTCTATTTATAAGTCCTACTTATTATTATTTATAAGCCTTCTAGTTTTAAAGTAATTTATACTATTAATAGTATTTTATATCTAACCTTCTAAGTTATATATATTACCTTAAGGCTCCTTAATAATAATAATAAGTAGTTTATATACTTTAAAGAATCCTAATATTACTCTTCTAACTACTTCTTATATTCTTTATTTATATTTATACTTCTTTATAATAATATAAGTAAGCCCTTTAAAGTTTAAGAAAAGTTCTATTATAATATTTTTAATAATTTACTATATTATATTACTAGGGACTTTCTAGATATTCCTACTAATATAATAAAAGTATATCTTAATTATAAGTTATTCTTAGTCGCTAAATAGTTATAAATCTAGGGTAGAAGGCTTAAAGGCTTTAACCTACTTATACCCCTCTTTATATAATTCTAGTAGGGCTACCCTCTTCTAATTATATCTAAATTAGAGTATAATATTAAGGAGTAAGTAACCTTATATAATACTACTATTTTAAAGTTAAATATTAATTAATACTCTACTTATAATATTATCCTTATAACTATTATAATTTTATTATAAATTATATACTTCTTTATATATAATATTATAAGTACTAGGAAGACCTTTCTTTATAAGGCTCTTTATTATTATTTCTATATATATAAGGATATATTATACTATATATTACTTCTACTAGTATTATATTAATATTACTACTTAGTAGCTATATATTCTATTCTACTTTTAAGATCCTAATTATTTATAATAATATATCTACCTATTATATCCCTATATAATTTAATATAATAGAGTTACTCTATTATATAGCCCTAATTATATAGGATAAAGTACTTATATAAAATAAGAATAATTTTACCGCGGTTAATATAATATAATATAATATTTATAAGAGTAATAACCTATTATATAGGCTCCTAGTAATTATAAGTAATAACTTTATATAAATAACTCCTATTATTTAGAGAGGTAATTAGGTTATATAAGTTAATACTAGCCCTTATAACTCCTAGATCTAGCTAAAGCTAAATTTACTCTAGTTATATTAAAATATATAACTTTATACTAGATCTAATAACTAGGCGTTTATAAGGTAGATAGGCTAGATATTATATATTATGTTAATATATAAGATAATAGCTCTTCCCCTTAAAGTAAAGAATTATAATATAAATAAATATATCTTTATAAAATATATCTTTCCTACTACCTCCCTTATATAGCTATTATTACTACTAGATTTCTTTAAGAATAGAGTTATACTATCCTTATAAAATAACTCTACTATTATTTTTAATAATAAGATCCTAATATATTTATATAAAACTAGAAAATACCTGTAAAAATTCAAGATTTTTACGTTGGAAAATCACCCCTACTACCTGGCGTTTAGTAGGTGACGTGAATAGTAGGGAGTATATTAGATACGTTAGTAGGTAATATAAGTAGTAGGGAGTATATTAGATATATTAGCCTATTAATAAGACGGATATTTCCCCCTATTTAAACTAATATTAGATATGTTAGTAAGTGAGGTAAATAGTAAGGAGTAAATTAGACACGTTAGTAGGTAGGTAGCCTGTATATATAATAGTATTAGCTATATTATATACATATACCTATTTAGACAGCGTTTTATACCTAGTAATAAGACGGATATTTCCCCCTTTCCAGACTGATATTAGACACGTTAGTAGGTGAGGTAAATAGTAGGAAGTAAATTAGACGCGTTAGTAGGTAGGTAGCCTGTAAATACGATAATATTAGCTAATATACTAATAGACCGATATAGATTATTCTAATAGTATTATATACCTAGTAATAAGACGGATATCTACCCCTATTTAACCTAATAGTAGATACGTTAGTAGGCGTTATTATAAAATAGGTAAAATATAAATAATATCAGGATTTTTATTATTTATAATCTATATCCTAGCTGTTAGCGCATGGAATTTAGTAGGTAAATCTACTTATCTTAATATATCTTTTAAACTACTATACTAATTTTAATAATTTTTAGAGTATTAAGTAGGCTAATATAGGCTTTATAACTTATTTTAAGTAGAAAACATTATAAAGCGTTAGTATAAACATAGATAGAATATAAAGAAAATCAAGACTTTTAATATTTACTACAGTTAGTACTAGTCTTAAGGAGGTAATTCAAGGGACTTTAGACTAATTAATAAGCTGTAATAAGCTTAGGGTCTAAAACTAGGTATTTTCTATTATAATAAGAAGATTATATAATACCTTCTATTAATTAATAAGTTATTATCTAGTAGTAATAATAATAGACTTAGCCTAGAGTTCTTATAATTCTTAAAGCTATCTAGATTCCCTCCTTCTTAATTATACTTAAAGGTTAAGGCTCTAATTATATTATTATAAAACCTATATTTAAATAAAAGTATATATAATAGGACGCGCTTAATTATTATATATCTATCTTAATAATATATTTAAGGTTAGATCCTTAATAGAAAATATAATAAAGGGATATACTTAATTCCTTAAATTAAATTAACTAATTAGGAAGGTAACTACCCTTACCTCCTTATATATAAATAGTTTCTAGTCTAGCTCTATTTTATAATAATTATTAATAAGTCTTAAAGCTAGTTACTTTCTACTATTAAGGTAGATTTACTTCTATTATATTTTAATTATAATTAGCTTTATATTATACTATCTTATATATATAATATATAAATACTTTTAGTCCTCTTACTAGCGCGTTTAAGGGGGCGTATAAATAATATTATATATCTAGAAGTTCTTTTAAATACTATATAATTTAGTTAAATATATTAAGCTTCTTATTAAGATTATTCCTACTTTTTATATTTAAGTCTTTATAAAATAATTAAGTTTTAAGATATTTCTAATATTTATAAAGTTATTAGAACTATTAGAACTATTAAAATTATTAAAATTATTATAACTATTAGAATTATTACTATTATTAAGATTAATAATTATAAAGTTAATTATAAATAAAATAATTATTAAAGTTACTATTAAAGTTAATACTCTTATTAAGGATATAAGACTTATTTAGATTTATACTATTATTATTATTTTATATTAATATCTATTTACTTAGTTTAATCTTTATTTATTATTATTATAATTATTATTATTATTTTATTTTTTTATTCTTAAATTATTTTTATTATTAGGCTATATTTATATTTATATTTATATTTTATTCTCTACTATCTAGCTACTTAGAGTTAATAAGAGTATTCTAATATTTAACTTATTAAGAGGAAATTATAAAATATAAAAGAAAACCTCTCTTACCTACCCTATTTATTATAATACTTCTAGATCTTTAAATATTATATACTATCCTCTCTCTTATACTTTATACTACCCTAGTATTAGATCCTAATATTTATATACTCCTCTCTCTTATTAGGGCTACGCCCCTTTCTCTACTCTTATAAGATTTATACTCCTTTAATTACCCTTATACCCTTTCTTATATAATTTAACTAATACTAATAAGTATCTTTAACCCTCCTACTAGTTTATTACTACCCTAACTACTTCTCTCTTATACTATTTAATATTAAGGTATCCTTCTCTTATTTAACTTATAATAAATAGGTTATTATAACCTAGTAGAAGGCTTATAATACTCTTATTAGGAATTACTATATATCTTCTTTATAATATATAAGAGGGGGCTATTATAATTATTAGGGGGGTATAAATATACTTTATTACTACTATTATATTATTATTCTTAGTACTAGGCTATATAATAATCTACTTAGAAGAGAAAGTAGATTATATAATTCTACTAGTTATACCTTTATAATTATAAGGTTACTACTCCTACTATTATATATAATTATAGTTCTCCTAGCTAGGGGGGGTAGTCTTAGCCTATTATTCTATCTTTCCTACTTAGTATACCTTCTATCTCTTAACTTAAAGTCTCTTATACTAAGCTAATATTATTAACGGGAACTAAGGTAGGTATTATTATATATATTAAGGGCGCGCTTACTACGCGTATAAAAGCTCTATATTATAAGCTCTATTACTATATAATATCCTAGTTTTATTCTAATTATATTTAGATTAGAGACCTTTTAGCTCTATTAATAGGTAATAGGTTTATAACTAGTACTATATATAGGTAGATCTTATTACTAGCCTATTAAGTTATATAGGTTTAGTAATTTATAGGTATAAGTTATTATATTTTATTCCTATAGATATAATTATATTTATAGATCTTTATAGATTTATAAGACCTTAAAGGGCCTTATATATTCTATAATAGTAACTATATATATACCTCTAGTATAAATAATTATAGACTAGTATAAAGGTAGTATAAGCTAGTATACCTACTTATTATCCCTTAATACTCTATCCTCCCCCTTAAAGTTATATAAGTAGTTATATAAATCTACCTACTTAATATATATATTTATAAGCTTACTATATACCTCCTTATATCCTATTTAATTAACTTTACTAGTCTTTTATTTCTTATAAGATATTATATAGATTAGTAGATAGGTTATAAGGATCTATAAATAGATATACTAGTATCTTTAAATTTCTTATATTTATATACCTCCTTTATACTTTCTATATAATATAAGTAAGGATAAATAAGGATTAGTATAAAATTTATATTAACCTAGAATAAAGTTATAATACTTAATACCCTCTTATAGTAGTTATATATTATTAGCTCGCCTAGGGTATATTATATTAGGTTATATTATTATTAATTCTTATAGACTAAGATATATATATTAGGGCTAATATAAGTAGTTAGAGTGTTACGCCCTTGGTACGCGAGCCTTGGCAGACGCTATAGGGCGCTCACCAAGTCGAACATGCCTTGGCATGGCGAGTCGAGCGACCGCTCACCCAGTCGCTCTAGTCGACGCAGGACGACCATGGCGAGCTGGGGCGATCGTGCGACCAGTCGCCCTAGTCGATAAAGAACGAGCACTGGCGATTAGTACGAGCATGAACTTTCCTATATCTATATAGATAGCGTTACTTTCCTTTAGATAGAAGCTTCGTGCTTAACTTATATTATCTACTAGACTAATCTCCTAGACACTGGATATAATACTACACCTGTACCAGACTAGTTTAGTACGAAGCCTGTTTACCCTAGTCCTTGACACTCCTCTCTACGAGATCCACCTAGACCCCAGAGCCTTCTAGTTAGAAGACGAACGGGTCGTAACATAGAGCTATTAGCTACTCCTTCTATTTATAGTCCCCCCCTTTATACCTTATAGTCCTTATAAGGCCTAATACTATACTATTAGCCTTTAAGTCCCCCGTTAATATTCTACTCTAAGTCCTAATCCTTAGGCCCTAAGTCTTCTAGCTTTATAAGAGCGGGTTATTCTTTAATAAACTATATAAGCGGATTAGCTATAATATAACCTAATTTAATATATTATAGGAGTATATCTAGGGTATTATAATAAGGCGGGCCTTTATAGTCTATAATATAACTAATATCTAGATAACGGGCTATAATAGGAGTAGTAAGCTATCTAGCCTTATCGCAGATTTACTTTACTTTAACTTATAAGGTCTTTAAGGTTTTATTACCCTAATAAAGTATTTAATATATCCTAGGGGTAATATTACTCTTAGCTATATTAAAGACTTTCTTATCCTTTATAATAATAGCTCTAACTAAGGGTATAATATCCTTAATAGCTTTCCTAGTAAGTACTATTATATCTACTTAAATAAGTAGGGTACTATCTAGGCGCTTTATAACTATAATTATATAAATATACTACCTAATTAGATTAGTAAAGGCCCCTTAAAGATTCCTAGTACTAGGTATTAGGGGAGGCGTAGCCTCTATTTTAGTTATATATCATTTATAAGGTTAGATAGGACTAGCGGAACTACTTATAAGAATCTCTCTAAATTCCTCTATTCCCGTTATATTACGGTAATAAGGTTAGATAGGACTAGTAGTATTACTTATATAAACCTCTCTAGACTTACTAGCCCTTATATCTAATAGCTAGTAAGGCTTATAAGTAAATTTATCTAGGAGGTTAGGGAATAGTTTTAAGTATAAGGGTACTAATAAAGGTATATATAATTAATGTAGGATAGGTATACTAGTACCTTATAGAGGCCTAGGAGAGGACTTAGGCTTATAAGAGCTAACTCCGACGGTTAATTCCTTAGCCTAGGCTTTAGCGGCCTTTAAGTTTAGTTTTTATAAAGTAGTAGTATAGTATATTTTTAGGTTATAATCTTCCTAACTATAAAGAATATATATATAGTATTTATCCTTACTAAATTAGCTAAATATATTATACCTATTATTATATTTAATATTAAATATATTACCTTAATAGATCCTAAGAGGCTCTAAGATAGTAAATCCTACGGCGTTAAAATCTAGAGGCTACTAGGCCTTAATACTAGTAATAGGGATACCTTTAAGAATAATAAGACCTATAATAGAGTCTAATAGCTTTACGCGTTTAGGTAATATATCCCCGCTAAGTCTACCTATAATATTATTAAGAGAAGGACCTTTAATAGATAGTTAATATCTCCTATTATAGGGTTAAAAAATAGGTACTTTAAGTATAATTTATCTTCTAGTTTATAATTATAATAGGCCTCCTAGAGTACTTAATCTATAATATTAATAGCCTTACTAAGTATCTAATAATTAGAATTCTATAATATAATAATAGTACTAATAAGACCCTCCTTAATTTTATAGGCCTAATATAAGCTTAAATTATATAGGGTAATATAAAGTTCTTTATCTTATGTAGTAATATAAGGCTAATAAACTATTAAGCTAAGGGAGGATATAATTAAGTTAAAGATTTTTTAAGAGTATAAAGTAATAACTCCTATAAAGTATAAAGCGCTAATCTAATTCTACTTAATAGGCTTGTTACTATAATTATAAACTTAATAGCTAAGGCTAAATAGTTTATTTTCTATAAGATAGCTTTATACCCTAAAACTATATAATTATAATAGCTCTATACTATAAATATATAAGAAATGACTTTATACCCTAAAACTACGTACTATAATAGCTCTATACTTCCTAAATATATAAGAAATAACTTTATACCTATATCTACTTTAAAATAACCTAAAAGGTCTAATTAATAGCTCTATACCTTAAGGCTTTATACCTCTAAGGCTTTATACCTATACTACTATAGTAATACTTTAAAAGGATATTTTTAGTAGAATTATTAAACTAGGTCTAATATATTTTATATATCCTTTATTAACTCTTATAAATTTTCCTTTAATCTATACCCCTTCTAAGTTATAAGATATTATAGTTTATAATAGTAGAATCTAGAGTCTAGGATCTTATCTACCTTATATTCTCTCTTATTATTATACTCTATAATTTCGCTAATTAGGGGTAGTAGTAGCGCGATATAGCCTTTAATTATATTAGTATAATAGGGTTCTATTAGATATATATAAAATACTAGGTACACCTTTATTTATAAAGGTAACTTAATCTTATAAGTATTAGGCGTAGTAGCCTCTACTACTAGAAAGGGGCCGACTTTTTTATAGTCTAGCTTCTTATAAGGTCTTTATAATAAGATATTAATATTATATAATATAATATAATCTCCTAGTTAGAGGGTTAGGGGCTTTCTCCCCTTATTATAATACTAAGCCTAGGTATTTTAGGCTATAATAAGCTCTTCCCTAAGGATTATATTAAGATATTCTAGTTCTTTTACTATTTCCTAGGCGGTTACGCTAGGGCTAATATAGCTAGGAGTATCTACTAATTAGAATAGTTTAGGCTCTCTACTACTAGAGATAAAGAATAGGCTTTAATATATAATATTATAGATACTATTATTATAAGTATATTCTCTAAGGCTAAGTAGAGTAACCTAGTTATCCTACTAGTAATTTATAAAGACTTATAAGTATTACTTAATAATTTAATTTTACCGCTCTATTAGGCCGTCTATTTATTAATAATATACTATTAAAAGCCTATAATCTATACTAAAGGCTTTTATAAGAGTTTACTAAAAGTATAAGGTAAAGAGGGTATCCTAGTTACTAATAATTATATTAGGTATCCTATATAACTAAAATATATCTTATAAGAATAAAATTATAAACTATTTAGAGGTTATAGATTTATAATATATAATATAGTAGTATATCTTACTAAAATAGTCTATTATTACTATAATATAGTTATAAGTAATATTATTAACGGGGCTTTTACTATTTAGGAGGTCTATAATAAAGTCTACTATAATAGATCTCCATAGTATATTAGGAATTAGAATAGGTACTAATTCCCTATATAGTAGGTATTTTAAAGCTTTAGTTCTTTAGTAGACATTATATATTCTTATATAGTCGCCTATATTATTACTTAGTAATAGCTAGTAGAACTAATAGTAGATAGTTAAAATAGTCTAGTCGCGATTAAGGTAGCCTACTATTAGGGAATTATAGAAATTTCGTATAATATAGACTTTTAGATCTATATCCTTAGGTATATAGAAATAATTACCCTAAAAATATAAAAGGCCTAATAGCTATTTATAACTTAGTCCTTTAGCCCTAATAGCTCTACTATTAGTCTTAAGTTTTTCTAAGATTTCTTTAAGGATAGTTTATAAGAGCTTCTTAGTCTAGTTATCTTCCTATTCTATTAATTATAAGTCCGTTATTACCTAGTAGGCCGTATCCCGCCCTTCTTTAATAACTATAAGCGTTAACTTAAAGAAAGGGACTATAATATAAGTAGTATTAGGCTTATTATAATTAGCCCTCTAGGAGGGTATATTAGTAGGGTTCCTTTTCCTAGGCTAGTATTAGATTTTAAAGTTAAACGTTAAAAGAAACTCCGCCTAATAAGCCTAGCGTCAGCTTAGCGTCTTAGTAGTAAGGAATAATTTAAGGTTATAGTAGTCTATAATAACTATAATATAGTATTAGGCTCCTTTAAGGTATTTCCGTTATACTTAAAAGGATATAATAATAGCTAATAATTCCTAATCTTAGGTATTATAATTTATTTTAGCTAGGTTAAATTTACAGTTATAGAATATAATTAGATAGGTATAAGTATTATCCTTCCTCTAAGAATATACCCCTAATAGTATATATATACTTATATCTATTTCTAGTTATAAAGGCAGGTTAGGATTATAATATACTAGTAGTAGCGCTTTAATAAACGCCTCTTTAAGCTCTCTAAACGCTAATTTAGCCTACTATAACTACTAAAAAGTAACCGTTAGCTTTATTAGCTCTATTAGCTCCCTTATAATTTAGTTATATTCCTTAATAAATTAATAATAAAAGTTATAAAATCCTAAGAAGGATTAGACTTACTTTATAATTATAGGAGTAGGCTAATCTATAATAGTTAAGACTTATATTAGGTCTATTATAATACCCTTAAGGCTAATAATAAACCCTAAAAATTCTATAGTATTAATACTAAATTCGTATTTTTCTAGCTTAGTAAATAGACTATACTTCCTTAGCGCTATTAAAACCTCCTTAATATAATAGTTATAATTAGTAGGGTTATTAGAGTAGATAAGGATATTATTAAGGTATATAATAACTATAATATTTATAAGGTATAATAGCACCTTATTAATATATAATTAGAATATTAAGGGGGCGTTAGCTAGTCTAAAAGGTATAATATAGTATTTAAATAGCTTATAATAAGTATAGAAAGCCATTTTCTATTTATCGCCTTCTTTTACTTAAATTAGGTTATAAGCCCCTTATAAGTCGATTTTTATATATATTTTAGCTCTCCTTAGATAGTCTAGAATATTTAAGACTAAAGGGATTAGATATTAATCTCTTACTATTATTATATTAAGGCTTTAGTAATCTATATAGAGGCGTAAGCCTCCGTCCTTTTTCTTTATAAATAGGATTAGTACCCTAGCTATTAATTTTAAGCGTCTAATAAAGCCTAATTTAAGATTCTATTTAATATACACCTTTAAGACGCCTAACTTAGTGTCTAATAGGTTATAAAGTAGGCTAAAAGGTAGTATAATTCCTAGCTAAAAGTTAATAGTATAATCGAGTTTATTATAATAGAGTAGTAACTTACTTCCTACCTCCTTATTAAAAACATCTAAGTATTCTAAGTACTTTATTAGTAGGACCCTTAGGGCTAATTAGTCAGCTTCCTTAGTTATAGAGTAATAAGTATAAATAGTCTCTCCCTCTACCTTATTATTAAAGTCTATTTAATCTAATACCCTAATATTATTAGGTATACTAACCTTTCCCTTAGCCTAATCTATAATAAGATTAATTTATTAAAGCTATAATAGGCCTAGAATTATCTAATAACTTTATATAGGAATAGCTCTAAAAATATAATAAGAGTAGTATCCGCTTAAAGCGCTAATTTTAATATAAAATAGTACTTATAATAAGGTAGGACTAATTATCCTTCTATTTATATTAATAACCTAGGCTACCTTAATATTTAGGGGCGTAAGGCCTAATATTTAGACCTAGTCCTAATTAATAAAATTCGCTGTAGCGTTATAATTAATTAAAGCTTATAAGGTTAATTTTATATATTAATAGTATAGGTTAGAATAGGTTTTCTATATCTATATAAGTATTAAGATATAATCCTTATTATAGACCTTATTAAATATATTTAATAAAGTAAGGCGTAGGAACTCCTTTTTAAGGGTATATTATAGCTTTTATAACTAATATTCTAAGTTACGTCTAGCCTACCTTAAAGGGGGTAATTCCTAGGTTATAAGTTACTCCTCTAAGACTAGGGTAACCCGCGACGCTATCTTAGGTATTACGGGCGATTATTTTTTAGGTAGGGGTAATTAATAAGTCTATTAGTATAGTCTTTAACCTAATATTTCTTCTACCTATAATATATATATACCCCTTAATCCCTTTAAGCCTTCTAATAGTTATTATAGATATTAGCCCTTTTTTTACTATTTAATCCTAATAGTTTAAAGTTTATATTATTTAATTTATTACGTAAGGGAGAGCGCCCTCCGCCTTCTTTATTAGGATAGTTATTAGTAAATTATATACTTTTCTATTAACCCTATTCTACCTCTTTATAATCTTCTAGGGTCTACTTCCTAACTCTAATATAATTTTTAGCTTATTATACTACGGTCTTGAATCCCGTAAATATATCTAGTAGTTACTATTATAACTAGTAGATATAGTCTATAATTTCAGCTAATAGCTTTTTCTTAAAAGTATAGTAAATCACCGAATTATTTTATAATAGATCTATTATTAGGGTTTTAAATCTATTAATAAAATTTTATACTAACTCCCTATTTCCTATATATATATAGTCTATTTTTAACTCTATATCTAACCTAATATCCCTAATAGAGTAATTCTTTAATAGCTATACTTATAGCTTATCCTAGTCCTTAAAAGTCTCTTAGAGGCCTAATAGTCTTATAAGTTACATCTTTATTCTAATTTTAGGTTTAAGGTAGGTATATACTATAAATACTTAAGTATTAGAGCCCTTAATAATCTAGAGGTTAAAGAAGTTATTATAGTTAATAATCTATAAATAGATATCTATAAGAGGGCTAGTAAATATTAGGGGTTTATTATATTTTACTCTCTTATAATCCTAATTTATTATTATTACTATTATTACGGCTCCTATTAGAGGTATATATATAGAAGGGGCTACGCTACGCCTTATAATAAGCCCTAATCGATTTATTAAGCCTCTTCCCCTTTATAAGGCTATACTAATAGTATTACGTCGGGACTCTACTACTTTAGCCTTAAGGATAGCTATTTAATTAAATAGCTATTAAGCTATCTTAGGGCTAATAGTATCTAGACCTCTAGAGTTACGGTCTCCTTAGCGTATAGGTAATAAGGATAGTATACTAGCCATTTCTCGAGCAGGTCTATATTATACTATCTCTTAGGTATTACAGGTCCTTTAAGCCCTAATTAACGAGATTATAAGCTGGACTCCTATTAGGAAGAATTAATATAGTAGTTATATATTATTAGCTCGCCTAGGGTATATTATATCAAGTTATATTATTATTAATTCTTATAGACTAAGATATATATATTAGGGCTAATATAAGTAGTTAGAGCTATTAGCTACTCCTTCTATTTATACCTCTCTAGATATATTATAATTATTATATATACTACTATAAATACGCGGATTATTCTTATAAGTATAAAAGGGTCTATTACTATTCTTATAACTAGTATACTTATTATTACTAGTCTTTATAATTATTATATAAGAATAGTATAAAATTAATCTAAGTCTATAATTATAAGTCTAGGCCTATAACTATTAATAGAGTTTAGATAGCTTATAAGGATTTATATTAATAATATTATCCTCTTCCTTATCTATATAAAGCTTAATATCTAAGAGTAGTTTTATATAAGTAATCTCCTTAGTCTTTATAAGATATTTCTTAGCTATAACTATCTTTTTAGTATAGAATAGAACTACAGATTTCTTTCTACCTATCTCTCTAGGCTAAGCCTCCTTACTAATATATATAGGTATTATACTAATAGTATTAAGCTCCTCTTTAAGAGCTATATAAAGTATTATAGATTATAATATATTAGTAAGGAATTATATTAATTTATATAAATAGTAGAGATTTTAAGATAGAGATATATATAACTATAATAAAACTATAATAATTAGTATAAAAATAGTAGGAGATTATATAAACCTTTTTAGAAGTTATAGTATTTATAAATCTATAATAATAAATATAAAGGTAGGGCTATATTAGTAAACTAGGAACTAGTATAGAAAATTCGAAGCTAGAAAATCCGTTAAAAGCGTATTTTCTAGGGTAAATACTAGTAATAAATAGGAAAATTTTAGGTTTTTTTTATTCTAGCCTAAAAGTCCTATATATAGAAAATCTGGATTTAAGGCCTTAAATCCGTGATTTTCCTCTAGTACTAGGAAGAAACGGGAAGCTTACTAGAGTTATAACAGCTACGTTATTAACGCTAGCGTAATATAGGTTTTAAATATAGTTAATTCACGTAGTTTATATACGCGTATACTCGTCCCCCCTAGCCTAGCCCCGTTTCTTATACCTCCTACTAAGTATTAGTACTATTAGTTATTAATAAGACTTAGTACTTTACTATAATTACCTAGTTAGTACTAGCCTTAATATATTTATAATATAACTAATTAGTAGGACTTATCCCCTATTAGTCCTATTACCTAGTATTTTCTAAAAGTTACTAAATGCGTTAAATATATATTATAGTATTATTCCTAGCCCTAGGGCTAATATATAAGCGCATCTATTATATACGTATTTTCCGTATTTTTCTATATTATTCTACATTCCTAGTTTACTAATATAGGTTAGCTAGGAATATAAGTAAAAGTATTAATTTATATTAATTTATACTAGCTTTTATAAAATTAACTTTAAAATTTCCTTACTTTATAATATATAAGATAGATAGTTAGATTTACTAGAAAGAGAGCTTAAGACCTAGTATTAAAGGCTATTCTTAATTAGAATCTATATAGCTTTATAATTATACTATATACCTACTAATATTATATAGATCCTTATAAGCTTATAATAACCTAAATATATATCTAATCTCGTACTAAGATAGTAACCCTCTAGTCTTATTAAGGTAGCTAATAAATAACGGATATAATAAATAGGATTATAGGATTACTAGTTAAGATAACTATAGTAGGTAATTACAACCTCGTAATAAAAAGACTAAATAATAGCGAGATAAATAACTAATATAAGTAAAGTCTAGCTTTACTAGTATAGTAATAGTTAGGAAGAATATAGAAGTAGGAAGGTAGGTACTAGGCCTTATTAATATTCTATTACCTTGTAGAAGCTTACTTAAATAAGGAAAGGAAGAATAATATATAGAGAGCGAGAAAGATACTACGTAATAATTGTAGTAGGGGCTCCCTTATAGTACCTTCTTTTAGTATATTCCTAGATTAATACCTATATTACTAGTCTTTAGTCTAGCTAATCTAAATAAGGGTCCTTACTATATTTAGGCTACTTAAAGTAGCCTCTAACCTAGCTCTTTTTAACTACCTTATTTCTCTAACTAAGATACTTTATATTATTTCTAGTTTAAGTATAATATTAGTAATATTAAGATTCTTAATATATTTATATTATATCCTTTCTTTAATAAAATAAAATTATAAATTATAAATTTATTAAGCTATAATTATTAATATATCTTTAAAAGATATATATAAATATATTATAATTCTTTATAACTTTATTTATATTAAAATATAAATTATTAGTAAGATTTTTTTAGAAGATATATACTTTATATATAAGATTTAAAAGTTAATATTATAAAGCTAATAGAGAGAAATATAAAAAACCTGTTATTTAGCTAGTAATAACGAGTAGCTGATTACCCCTAGGAGCTTGCGACTAGAGGGGCCCTGATTAATAACTTAATAGTAGATTTTCAATTATACGGAAAACAAAAAATAAGAAATCCAAAATCCAAAATCCTGATGTGTCCTGAATGTCGCTATGTCCGCCCGTCGTTAGTCTCCGCTTCACGAATACGAAAAGGTACGTGTATAGCGAATAGTTAGCGGTTTAATCAATGTCAACGATTCTTGGAATATGGGGAGATGTCGAGCTGTTGTTAGAGTACTTAGACTATTCTTAAGACTTTGATGGATCGTGTTGAATTATCCGCAGGTACGTCACTTCCAGTAACAACCTAGCCTTCATGATCTTCCGTATTTCCATGGTGTGGCGTCACAAAGACGAATGTTACGTCACCGTCGTCATGCATTGCGACCCGACTCAATACGTGACTTACTAGGGCGCCCATTACTGTTGTAGGTCAAAAAAGCTTTGGAGACACTTTAGATCTTTCTAGCGGATCTGTAAGACTGCCACCCTCCTAATGTTGACTGTCAGTTGTGGTAGTTTTCTTATAATTACAGAATGACGACTATGCGGACCATCTGGTCCACTTAAGACAGGCTCTGAAGTCTCGAGTAACCTCATCCTTGAGCGATCGATACCGTACCACCAGTCGTCAGACTACTTGACACAAGTGGATGAACACCATATGGAATTTGCTGATCAATTGGAGAATTCGTGCCATATACCAGGACAGCAAGCGCAGAGGAAGTACCTGTCCGTGCAGAAGACATATCAGTCAATATTCAAGAGCTTAACGTTGACCAAAATTCAAGACTTACCCACAGCTGTCCACCCTAGGCTGTGGTCATCGATTAGACATTCTTGCCAAATGCCATCAACGGCGTGCCAGATATTGTCATAAGAGGTGGTATCTGTCGCTGGTGCCTCCCACGGCGGCCAATTTGCAATGTAATCAGCGGGGAGATCGTTGATCATTACCAGTGCTATTGTACATTCGCCTACGACGCTCTCAGGATCATCCTTCACACTCGGATGGGGCTCCAGACTCACGATAGCTATACCTCCTCGGCGTGCGCATGAGAGGGTTGTCATGCTCGGGTTTAGTCCTGTAGTCCAAAAATTCGTATTGAGTACTGGTATGTTGCATGACCTCTCGAGCCCAAAGCATCTTGGCCGCGTTGTCACAGCTTGCACGGAATCTCCAGTCGTATTCTGATGATCCGCGCCATGCATCCGAGCCAAAGCAAAAGCAATCGACTGGCTCCGGCAATGATGTAGTCGAGGAATGGTTGAGTAGACTCGGTGGTGCAAGGGAGTTACTAGAGGGGGGAACGAGGGCGTGCGAGTGGATGGTGAGACTTGTGGCTGTGAAAATAAAGGAGCTTAGTATGAGCATTCTAGCGTTCAAATATAGTGCTGCTGTAGAGCCGTTGTTTTAGGCACGAAAAGCCACATGTTTGAAGACAAGTCTGATCACAGATGATCTGAGATTACATTATGGAGTGGGATTGCTAATATTCCGAATGCGGGATGTCCTGAATTTCAAGAGGCATTGGGGTAGAACGATTCTGACAGGCGACAACAGACGTTGCGATCTCGCGGTTTCGCTTCTCATGTATAATATTAATTGGAACAACTCGCTGTCGGCTATGCTGCAGTGCAGTATGCTATGCAAGAGGCTCGGAGCAGATTAAACATGTCTCATGAGATAGCGCGAGCCAGTCAATGCCATCAACTTCGTCATTTTCCTGCAGTCACCGAGGTCTTCTCCGAGTCAGAGCAGTAACATGGAGAGATTGCTATATGCGATTGTGCCGCAATACTATATTCAACATCCGAGTCAACAGGTTGAAGCATGTGGACATTTTATCATGCGGACATGTACAAGTCGATATTACCCGCTCACTTGGAGGAGCAAAGTCTTCCTGGCCACATTCATAGTTGGTGGGAAGGAGTTGGGAGGCTCGGAGGTAGGACTGGTCACGTGATCGCTGAGTGCGGAACCGTAACCGCGCGCGAGTCGTGTGTGCGATCTGCCCCAGCCAGTGTGGATCAAGCCTCCCACCGCGTGTTACCATTCCACGGAGACCGGAGACGAGCACCCATCTCAGTTGTTACCCTCCTAGTTGCATTTGCAGGACTTACGACAGCTACATGGTGGGAGACATTGGGCTTTTTGGATACAATAAGGACGCGCGGAAGGGCGTTGAATAATATGGTCTCCGACGAACAACATCTACAACAGCAGACCACATTACGAGTCAAAACATCAGGTGCTCTCTCTAGTATACCTCGAAGAGAAGAAAGTAGAGAGGCTTCACCATGGAGTACCTCGCGCAGAAGCACTTCAAAGATATCTAAGCACTACACCATGGGATGGGAATGACTTTGGAAGAATCTGGGAAACACCTATGCGAGCATCACAAACTTTGAGGCTGGAAGGATACAATCTTCGATCCCAGTGATTGGAGGCGGGGAGATATATTCAGCAATAGATGGGGTTCCCACTAGGCCGGTACTCACAGGATCGGAATGAGAATGTTGAGTAGTGTCAGGATGACCCCATGACCAAGCAGAAGCCTCAGCCGTGGCATGGTGATGCTGCAGGTATTGACTTCCCATCTATTGCTCAACAAGCGAGCTTCATCAAGTCCTGCGACAAGTCATAGGAAATTGTGCGAAGCTGTCCTTTCCTGATGATCAACTTAATTCGTCTTCTTGGCCCATCCTCTGAATTACCTGCATGATCGGACCTCAACATAGCCAACCCTAAGTCGTGCCAGCTTTCATCCTTTAAGAATACATTTCCCGCTAATTACCAAGCCTTCATTTGGCTCCCGAGCACCCGTATCTCTCGTCGGTATGGCCAAAAGCACTCATGTCATCAGAAGGCCGCTTTCGCAGTCATACATTGGAACTTGGTGTTTTCAATGTGGGTCTCATGCGCCTGATCGTCGGACTTCGGCTTCTCTCGACACACCTCGAGAGTAGTCGGAGTTGCCATCTAGCATCGAGATCTATGTGTTCCTTGTAACCATAATCCGCATCACCTACAGCTTCTCTAGACAACGCCACCACATGTATCGGGAGACTAGGAGCAAAGGCTGTTATTGCGCTAGAAAATGGAAACTATCCGGCTATAAGACCTTCGGCCAACCAACGGCAGATAATTATCATAGTGAGATCCCTGCTGTGAGGCTTACAATGCTTTCAAGAATAGGATCCGCGAAGCCTTATCTTCCACGCGTCCGCCAGGCGCTTTATGGAAAATCAGATGGACAATTTGCCAAGCAGATAGAAGACTCGACAACGGTAAATCTTTATGTTCATATTACCAATAACTTATCTACAATGTATCCATGAGTCAGTATTCTGGAACGAGATGGCATGAAATGATATGAGTATATTTTACATTAAGAACGAAGGGGACTGGAGACTGGAAGAAGATACAGTCCAGTTTTCAGGATAGCCTCTACCGACAGGAGAGCGACCGTTTCTCAAATCCCGAACTCCAACATCTGCAGCAGAAACATTCAGGCTTTTATGCACTGATCAAGATAGCACTTCAACGACCCTGTATCAGGTGCCGAAGCGGACCCAACGAATGTTGCCTTCGAGGTGGGGACGACGACCTCTGTCAATTGGCTAGCCTTTCGTATGGCTAAGGGGACATAACGAGAGACGCAGGACACACCATAATAGATCGGGTGTCGGCACTCAAGCATCGATCAATCATGAGAGGAGTGGAATAGCCATCCTCGAGGCTACTCCAGTCACGTCGTTGCCTTGTATACGACGAATAACGGGAAGAGGCTGTAAAGTCATCAAGGTGGGTAGCAGACGGTTTCTTCAGACTTAAACTACAACTACGGCTACCGAACAAGGTGGTACGCAACGTCGCTTGAGTGTCAAATGGTGAGGCCAACCTGTCGATTGATTCGGGATCTGGTGTCTGACAATGTTTCGCGGTGTTAAAGAACGCCTTGGGCCTCTAACAAAAGACTTTTGTTTGTTGCTCAAATTGCGACATCGAAAATCCCAACCAGCCTCTCAAACCTTTGTAAGGCAAAGGCATTGTTGTATACTCGCAGAAGGCCGCAGCTTCAATGACAATCGAAACCTCCATGTTACAGCATTGGAAGCTGTTGATTGGAGTTTGCGCGCTTTTGCTGAGTCATCCTTCCCTTTGTTTCAGAATAAGGAAATCGCTGGTAGCCTATCGTCTTTGATACGCCTCGGCCCGTGAAACACTTCACTCCGTTACACAAACCATCGTTGTTGCTACCTTTGACCTGCTTAAGAACAACTTCCATTGTCCACCTTCATTCCTAATTTCGCACACTCAGTCTTCTAATCTTCTTGCCTTCACTTCTCTTTACTATTGTTTTTCTTAATACATCCTACCTTTTCAACGAAGATCACTCCAACGAGCCATCCTACTATCTCCATAATCGAATCATGCTTCTTCAAACACTCACCACCGCGACGCTGGCCGTTGCAACCTCTGCAACCAAGCTCTACGTCTCCTCCTACACGGGCAACATCACCACCCTGGACCTCAAGCACTCCAACGACAAGTACAGCCTCGATCACGTAGACACCGTGGGAGGCTGCGGCGCCAACGCGTCCTGGCTGCAGTTCGACCCCAAGCGCGAGAACCTCTACTGCCTCGATGAAGGCATCGTCGCCGCCAACGGCTCCCTCAACTCCTACAAAGTCGACGCCTCTGGAGCCCTGAAGCCAAACAACCACCTCCTCACTCCTCTCGCCCCTGTCAATTCGGTCATTTACACCAGCCCCAACGGCACCCAACTGATGGTTGTCGCCCACTACGCCTGGGCCGTAACAACCTACATCCTCCACCCCACCACTGGCGAATTCTTCCCCCTTCAACACTTCAACTTCACCGGCGCACCCGGCCCGAAACCGCAGCAGGCAGCCCCGCACCCGCACCAAATCCGCCTCGACCCCACCGGGAAATACTTCCTCGTCCCCGATCTCGGCGCCGACATCGTCCGCGTCTTCTATATCGACCCCGCCACCCTCGCCCTCAGCGAACGCCCATCAATCCCCACGCCACCCGGCTCCGGCCCCCGCCACGGCGTCTTCCACGCTTCTAAGACCGGCAATACCACACACTACTATCTTGTTGCGGAAATCGCAAATACCCTCACCGGCTACAAAGTGGCCTACCTCCCCTCCAACGGCGGCGTCACCCTCACACAAATCACCAATAGCTCCACCTACGGCCCCGCTCCGAACGCAACCTTCGCATTCAATGCTGCTGCTGAAATAGCGGTGTTTGGCGATACGCTAACAGTGTCGAATCGGAACTCGACGGCTTTTACGATCAAGAACCCCGATCCGAAGAATGCAACCATGGTGCCTTCGGATGCGATGGCGACGTTCAAGATCAAGCCGGATGATGGGACTGTCATGTTTGAGTCCGTGTCGCCTGCTGGAGGAAGCTTTCCGAGGATGTTCGCTTTGAGCAAGGATGGAGGGTTGGCGGCGGTGGGATTGCAGAATAGCGGCCGCGTGGTGGTCTATCATCGGTGCGCTGTGACGGGGATGTTGGGCGCGGAGGTGCTGGCTGATTATGAGGGGTTGGGTGGTGTTAGCAGTGTTGTTTGGGGAGATAAGTAGAGTTGACGTGGGGGAGTATGAGTGGGAGGTGTAAGTAATATGGAGGATGGTATCTGTGATATCATGAGGGTGAGTAAATGATTCTAGATATTTCATTCAAGATGCCCTGGTGGTTATTCTCAATAGCTAATGTACTATGATCAAACCCACACTGAACTCTTGCGCCCTGTTGAAAAACGTGTCTAAATCTTGAGTGAAAAGGCACAATCGAAATACACAGACCATTGAAAACGTATGTAAGTGGCTCAGCCTATCTCAAAACCTCACTGAAGTTTTGGCGTGTACGGCTTTCTCCTGTAATCACTCGCAATTACTCGCTACTAAATCAGTTATCTTCAGGCATCGGAAACTCATCCACTCTCAATTCCAACTCAGCGTGTATATACCTATCTCAACCCCCCCAGCATTCCAAAAGCCTGCTCCATACCATTTTCTCCAGCTCAAGTACCCCCCACCTCCACCTCCATCATCGTCATCACCATCGCCCTCAAATCCTTTCACAACAGTCACTAAAGCTATTATACCTTTAGCCTTTCACGACTCCTATAGTTCCACTTTCCCATCGTATGATACTACCCACCCTCTCCTCCCCCTCGCCCACTAATAGATGTCCGCTGCTTCGTCCTCAATTTCACCAACGAGATTCATGACTTCACCGCGGCTTTCTCGGGTCCTTCGCTGTTTGCTTAGACTTGAGCGCGTTGATGTTGAGTCTCGATGTCATATATTATATTCTGTTGACGAATATTACTACTCTTCTCAACAGCATCCGACAGCCGGACCAGCAAATCCCATCGTCAGGCTCGATTCGTTCTGATCCACATAGCGTGTGCTTCGACGTTTGGGAAGTGACTTTAGATTCATTGGTGTTGGTAGATATGCGCGATACCTCACCTCTCTTCTTTGGTTGATCGTCGCCCTTTGCCAGAGCCTCGACTCCAGCAGAGCCGCGTGCGTAATACTCCTTGAGCCCTCGGAACTCTTCCCACTCAGTCAAAGGATAACGAGAAAAAGAAAAGTGCTTGGAATAGAGATCCGTACTGCTTCAAACTGTCTATCGTCTGCTTGAGCTCTTCTTGATATAGACCGATCGTGCCATTTCCTCCCCCGAGTACCTTGAAAAAAGAATGCAGAGCTGAGGAGTAGGCCATAGTGTTGGTTCAGATCAAGATCGGGATAACCAATTCCTGAATTACCTTGTACACGCGAGACACCGAGAGAGATATCTCCACCTTGACTTGCTGGGAGCTCAGGCAGATATTTAAGCACTTAGCTCAAGTGTTTACTGTGTATTAGAGAAGCTCTCCCGAGTTCTTTCCAACGCTACTTAAGGTTCACGAACAAAGCGTTAGGCGTGGAATTAAATCTCAGCTTTGACTTGAGAAGTGTGGAGCTTTGGATCTGGTAATCAGAAAAGTCAAGCGAAGTGGTTGATGAACCTTAAGGTATGAGCTCATGATTGATAGAATAGGAGTGATGGAATCGATAGTGTTATGGAAGCGGATCTAGTGATAGCTTTAGCATATGCAATGACGAATGTAGGGAGTGCGTAATTCATGACGTCGTTGTTTTCTTGACAGTAGGATCGAGAACAAGTGTTCGAATCCGCTTATGACCACCGAATCGGCGTTCGTAAACGGCGACACGTCATCTGGTTCATCTTCCAGTTCTGGTGCATGGGGATGGACCTAATCCATCGAGGTATCCACGAGTAGCTCCGGTCTTCCACCTTCACGTCTTCATATATATATATATTGATGTACCTCAGCTCAAGCGGCGCTCATCGTTCGTTCCTGTATTGGCTGTATACACCATCTGTATCAAAAGACTTCAGAGGGTAGAGTGGTAACCAATCACGATAGATGGAGACGATCGAGGTATGGCGGACAGAACCCATGACGACAGTGGAACCACTTGTGAGAATGCTATGTATCCAGAACAGGGAACCGGTTCCGAAGCATCCACAAAAGTGAGAGATATATGCCTCTCTCGGCAACTGTGTTGAAGTCTGTAGAAAGTATCTTAGCGGGAACCTCCGCGCACATTAAAGGCGCTTTGGCACTTTTTGCCTTATTTAATGAGACGAACGTGCCGTTTAGTGGTTTGCAGTTCGCCGGACGATGGTGTTATAAAGATATATATATATATATATAAGAGACTTTTGTTACAAGGCATAGAAGCTGACTTGTATATACAGAGTCGGCTTCCAGAGTAGACAGCTCGACGGCCATACGACGCTCAATTTGGAGAGTATATAGCCCGTGTTCGGGTACCGGATATAGTGAGCTAGAACTTTTCCATCCGTTCTCTGAGCTTGGCCTTCACACTTGGCGTAGCCCTTGGTGCCCAAAGCCAGCATTGTTATTGTAGGGTACCTGTCCTCCTGAACTTCTCTGTTGATAGTTGTTCGGTGGATAATATTCTGTCCCGAGACCTAGATTGCCGTTCGAGCCTGAGATTGGAAAAGCTCTGTGGAAACTGATCCATGTTAGTGGTATTTTGTTGTATTACCGCCGCCAGCATTCGCTGCTGTCCGGACATCCGTGAATAGTGGTCATTTTCAGGAAGAATCTTTGGTGATAGAGTAATATGCAAAGAGGAAAAGCGGCAGATGATATGTGACATATAAATTACAAAATAGCAAAAGAGTCTCTACACAGGTCGGAAACGGCCCGTCAGATCAGCTTCTCTACTAAAAGCAGTATAAGAAATGATACAGTAGTATTCACCCGTAGATCTCTGCTGAACCATGGTTGTGTAGTACAATACTGATTCGATTTGTAGGCGTCATATCTGACATCAATAAGAGCGAGGCTGCTCTTTGGAGTACCAACGACAATGTGTATGCAAAGGATTTTGCCACAAACATTGATGCCTTGCAAAGAAGGCGATATATTCACATTGCCGTGGATAGCGAGCACAATGGCAACGTCACAAAATACGATTGAGCAAGGAAGGTAAGAGCAAAAATGAAAAGAGATCAAGTAGTCATCATTTCTCTTCAAGTACTACTCAAATGATTGATCTGCAATACTCATACTCGGTACGCCGAAAGACTTCATTAGTTCCTGAGTAGGTACAAACTAAATGAGTGTAATATATATTTACCGTAAGAAACACATCTCTTCCAGACGCATGGCAATGGCAGATGCAGACTCGCCGCCTCGCAAGTCAATGTGGATAGTCGTTGCAACAGTCGAAGATTCAGGCTGACCCATATACAGGGGCCAACAACCGTGTCAGTCCTCAATTTGTATTGTAGCGACTCCAGCATCGCCTTGCAATGAATACTGGTCCCTGAATGCAATATCTTTAAGTATGCCTTGATACGTCGCTGCTGCTGCCGGGCCTCTATCAGGGTGGTTCGGCAAGACATTCCCATTATAATCCAAACGCAATGGCCGGTACTCGTTTTTTACACGGCTTATATTGTATAAGACTGGCAGAGATGACTTATTATTATATCCGATTAGATAATACCGCGGAACGTGATAGCTAAGTAAGAACATCCTTTATATCAATTCCCTTTTCCTATATAATCATCATAAAGAGTTGCTTAACCATAGTCCCAGTACGCAGCGACAGAACCTCATCATCACCTTCGAGGATAGGTCGATGCAGTCTATGCCGACATTGTGGAGGACAGAAACCTATACAGCAGTGCTCCCTTTCCGCACCTTTAATTCCGTGCTTCTTAAGTGAATTCTTGTAAAAAATGACCAAGTTCCAATGCGATTCTCCTAAAGACTCCAAGGTCCTATCATGCAAGCCCTTTCTTCTGGACTATCGTGAGAAAAGACTCATATGGACAAAAATTGAGTATATAATTATAGAAGAGCTGGAGAGAGTGAGCAAGCAGGCGGGGATAATTTATGCTCATAGTAAGCATTCACGCCATTGGAAACCCTTTCATTCACCCAACCATCGCCGTAAAGCGATGAAGTATAATCTCTATTATTATTTGCTATTCCTTCAAACTGAATGAATGCCATCTCATCATTCCCCTCTGGAACGTATCCGTAATGAATACCTAGCTTAGCCATGGTCATCTCATCACTTCCACTCTGACTAGCGGATTGAGATAGGATATGAAGGTATTCACGAGAAACATTCACGAAATACCTCTTCATTTATTAATTCATCGCCGCAAAGTGGTGAAGTACAATTCCCATCTATCTAAAATCAACCCTTTAACGAAACCCATCTCTTCATTTCCATCCCCATCCCCATCCCAAACCCATCCTCATGAACAACTCACAAATACAACAGTCCTCATCGCATCACTTCCACCCCACCTACCCGTTCCATATCATCCAAAAGCTCTCAGTAAATAGTATTCGAGTGCGTTGCAATAACAATATAATGCATACCATCAACAAGGGAGGAGGGAAATAGGAAGTAGGAGTTGGAAGTGAATAAGGGTTGAAACGGCACCTTGATGGAAGTGTCTGACGCGATGGGGTTTTGTTATGGTATTGTTTCATCGTCACCATATCCACTCCACGTGTGCCTTCATCGCCCTTCTCTCTGTTCGTTACTCTCGCAAACTCAATCCACCACACGAGCGTAAACCCCCATTCTGATCCCTGCGGAATGATCTCTAGGAAAGTGATGGATTTTTTTTTGCGTAGCGATATATGCATTCAAAAACTTTGATGGATTGTTTTGTAGGAAGATGAGGGAAGAAAGTTGGTGGTTTGAGAAAGTGGGGGATGTAAGTAGCTTGCTGTCGTGGAGAAAGGAGAAAAATTGGGTATGATGGGTGATGGATGTTTCAAGAAAGGTTTAGAAGGGTTTAGGGGAGGAACGATTGAGATGCTGCTCTGGATGTGATGTGCGCCTGTTAAATGTTAGGCTGAGATGGCGATATGAGGAAGAGTCCCAGCGGCGTTGGGAGTTTGCTGCCATGGAGACACACACTTACACAGGACCTACCAACGTCCGCTGGAAAAAAAAAGGATCCGTGACAGCCAAAGCTCTAATTTCCACCTCACAGGCTCGCAACTTTCCGCGGATTTCTCAACTGTCCCTCACCAATCCTGCGTCCATTCTTCAGCACCTGAATCCCCACCTCTGTAAAGCTCCTATCCGCAACCATCTTCTTCGCCACATAAACGACAGTCCGCATCAGGTCCGCCACCGTCATCATCGACACCCCACTCCGATCAAGCGCCGCTGCGAACTGGAACCCCAAGACGTCGTCCTCAATGCTAACGAATGGCACTTCGACACCTCTCTCCGCCGAATCCGCCAAAGTGCTCATCGCGACGTGGAAAATATCGCCAATCGTGACAGGCCCGCCGTTCGGGGTCAGGATATACTGTACCTCTCTTCTCCCTCCTCCAATGGCCGCGGTTGTATTCAAAAGCGTGTTACCCATACCAACACTGCCATTAGAGACCAGCATACCGCTTCTAAGACAATCAGTAGTGACATGCACCTCCCCCACATAGTTCCCCTCCCAAGCCATATCAATAGTCATCGGACGCAACTTCGGACGTCTATTATAGAGCGCTTCAAAAACATACAAAAGCCCCCAAACAGCGAAGCGAATCTCTTTGCTTTTGACCATGACACACAAGTGATACGTTGGGAGCGACCACATGCGACCTGCATCCAACGAAAGCTGTTTGGGCATGAAAGCCAGTTCATTCATGGCGGCTAATAGATTCATGTATGCTGCTGTTTCGTCTATCGGGGTTTGGGCACGGTAGATTGAGATGTGGTAATCAAATTCTTTGGGTGATACTAGGGAAAGTGGCGAGCTTGAGCTGTTGGAAGTGTCAAAATCATCTCGCCAAAGTACGTATCTCACATCGCTTGCTCTTACTTGATCTGTAGGGAAAGCGTATGAGTATGTGAGGGAAGACTTAGCGAGAGGCATAGTTCCGACAAGAGTGTAATTGCTGCGAATTGGAAGTAAGAGACTTTCATTATGGGCATCCAAGAAACGATCTGCTCTCGGATTGTTTCCAGATTCGAAATGACAGATGCAGCTTCCGACTCAGATTGGCGAGCGTGGGGGTTCGCAGCTCGGCTTTATATGTCCAACCGTGTTTACGCTAGCAGGCGAAGCGGCTCGCGGCTCTCTCCAAACCCGTTAGTTGGAACGCTGACGATCTAGAAGCGGATATACAACAACAGAGGCATTGGAACTTATTGCGCGCAATCCCAGCAGCCAGTGTGAGAGACTCTTCGACCACACGAGGTTTAGCGCCTTGCGAGATTCCCTATGAATCTGGAGAAGAAATCCACTGATATGTAATCGACGAATGTTCAAAGCTTGAGCTGTCCCATGATCCGCAACATGTTCGCAATTTGGTTTTGACAAGTTTAGCGTGAGGTTGGCATATGATATCGCCATTCGTGCGGTAACAGTCATTCCGGTCATTGTTTGAAATGGCATGAAACCAATTTGATTGAAGGCCGCTGCCGAATCATTCTTATACGGAAACTAAGAGCTCGAAACAGAAGTCAACAGTACGAACAATGCATGGGCTCAAAGATTGAAATCAAAGGTAAGAGGCATGTCGGAATACGAAATATGAAATAATCCCTGGTAGTCCAGAGTGGAGACTCTCACAGCGCGATCACTTATAATGAGTAGCATGATAAGTCACAAGTTTCCTTGGCAGCCCATGGCAATATTAAGACAGCCCGAGGTTCACTTAGGACACCTCGTATTACATGATAATGTAGACGTCGACGTACTGTTCAGCTATGTTGCACTCGGAAGATATTTTGAGCTCGTGGTGGCGAGGATTCAACTTGGAGGTGACATGCCATACAAGCACTAGAGCGTCTCCTCTCACCCAGTCTTGAAAGAGCATGCCATGATCATCCCGATGGTTAAGAAGCAGTCGTAATGCTGAAAGAACCATCCACCAATCGGCAAGAGGCTCAACACGAAGAGCCTCATGTTGAGCCTCAAAGTTTCGTGCTAGCCCGTAATAGAGGGGTTAAAGCGGGGATCATCGTGAGTCTCCGCAGATGCGAGTATTTGAGATGCGGCGAATAGCAAAGTAAAAGTCTCCTATATCTTTAGGAATCAACCCCATAATTTCCATCGCGAGGCCCTGGTATCTTTGAGTACCGCGTTACTGTTGCCACGATGTCCGGATTTCCCTCCCTCAAGCCAGCAATGACCGTCATGGTAAGCAGACGCTCGTTTGAAGTCCTAAGGCTCTCTTTCGTTCAGCAACAGCCTTCCTGATGCTCCTCAGGTCGAGATGGGCGGCATAACCCCAGTCGGTATCTTGCGTCCTTCCCACTCCGCCATTGTCGCAGCCTACTAAGATGTCACAGGCTCGCAATCTAGAGGCACTCCCCTCGCCATCGCTGTATAATCCCCTTCATCCTTTCTCCCCTCGCGCTTTCTCATCATGGTAGGCAATGACCGGAGGCTCCTTGAAATCCGAGTCCAATTACTCCCCATCCATTGACGCCGAATGGATCGGCACCGGCAATGATTATATCCACCACGACCCAGACGGAAAGAACATGCGGCTGGACGCCCATGCCGTTGTGAAAGATAAGAGCGGCTCATATCTGTATGTCCATTATTCTGGGGTAGTGGAGATCACGCCGGAGCTGGGGATGATTTTGGGTGGAAAAGAAGAGGCGAAAACGACGGAATTTGGACATTCGTTCATCGAGATGAGATTTGAGACTGGTGATGAAAAGCTGAAGGAGCTGGAGCTTGGCACGTTTGTTGGGGCGGGGAGGTTCGTGGTGGCAAAGGATAAGCCGGTTGTGGTGGAGTACAGGGTCAGCCAGGTTGTAAAAGGTTCTTGAAGATCGTTGAAAGAATCTCGCCATCGATCAGTGTGCGGATAGAGTCATAGCGGGCGTAATGGCAACAATGTCGCAAGCCATTGATTATTCGTCATCCAGGTGAAAAGGTTGTATCTTGTCTGACTCCATCATGTGCTGCCTCTGGCTTCTTTCTCCAACCACCAACCCAGCGTCGTAACGCCCACGTATGTTCTTTGCCGGCCCATTTTCTCAGTCCGCTCCAACGTGTTTTGCCACCTCTCGCCCATAGTTGCAAGCTTGACCAACATGGTCTCCATACCCTCGCAACTGCCCACACCAGTGCGATTAAGGCGAACGTACTAGTCACAGCCACCAGCACGCTCAATAACGTCAGTGTGCTGACATTGCAACCGAGCTCGTTACCTCTGAGTTCCCATCGTTCCGACCGAAGTGGGCAGATGTCCGGTTTATAGATTGGTGTAAGGAGGGGCCAAGTCGCTGGGTTGGGGATACAGGTTGATGACTGACCGAGTCAGCGGGCTCTGCTTGAAACTCCAAGGTCATGAACTAGGGTAGAGGTACGATCGGGCACCAGCTGCAATGGTATTTCGTGTGCAAGCAAGTGTAGCAGTCCTGTAGTCGCCAACAATGGGGGAGGAGGAAGTCGGGACTGTGAGGGTCAGGAGTTCGAGGGGGAGGAATGGTGATGTCATTGGGCGCGAGCAATTGCTGTAGACTCGAGCTTACGATCATAGCGCCATATTGAAGACAGAATGGGTGGTGGGAATCACTATTATATCCTCATCTACACGCAGCGGCTAGCGAGGCAAGTGAGCCGAGAAGCGCCAAGGGCTTGGCAGTCGCAGTAATCCTTGCAGACAACCGAGGACGACAACTCAGTATGTCCGCCATCATCATGCAGTTGGACCACGAGTCACATCATCTTCATGGAGAATATCTGATGTCATGTCTGGTAATTCGTAAACATACATAGGTCTCTGCGCCCCTGAAATGAAATATACTCATACCAACGCCACTACAAACCAATTATACAAATCCCAATTACGGTGCAAAATCTTAGCACAGATTCCTTGACAACAGTGCTCGCATGGCTCGCAGCTCCTAGGACTCGGGACTCATTCATATCATCACACTCGTAACAGCGTCCAGGACCTTAGACTGTCGTTCATGAGGGTTTTCTCCTCCCCGGATACCACTCTACCTTTCCCACTTCGCCATCTGCATACCTCAAGACTTAGTCTTAGAGCAATACTCAAGCTTGTTGTCCCTGCATCGTCGTGCCAACGAAGGAGCTTCGCTGGCGGGTGCGACCCCTCGAAGGCTCGTCGTCCTTTGCGGCACCAGCGTCACCGTTGTCAGTCACGGTACACGTATCGTCGCTATCTTCCTCATCGCTGTCTGCCCCGATGACGAATGTGGCACTGGACCCGCTCTGCAGACTTTGATGTCGACTATCGCCCAGATCGGGCCAATTAGAATTTCTTCTGGCATTTCGACGTTGAAGCTCGCATTCTCCAGCTCGGAATCCTTGCATACCGATTATCGTATGAATGACTGGCGGATGGGACACGACTCTGGCACGCTGCGCTATCCGAGGGATGAAATCTTCGTCGTCGCTCTCGTCTGAATCTATCGATATCGGCCTCCGCACTGCACTTGAGATGGTGCTTTGTACCTGAGTGTGCATTCGGGCACGTTGGAGGATACAACTCTCGCATGAACTTATGCTCCGTGCTGTTCTGATTGATTCATTGCTCCTGTCTGTTCCTGTCGGCGTCAACTCGCGCTCGCCATCCAAGCTGGTTCTCCGCTCTTGACTATGCATCTGTGGTGTGTTCGAAGGACCCAGCATTTCTTCCCGGTATGATATGGTGCTCCATTCTCGATCATGGCCTTCTGGTCTATCGAGCGATACGATCCTGTCCATAGGGTATGGAGTCATGCTCCGCTCTACACTGTGCCTTGGTGACTCTGCGGAAACCGGAGATACTCCCCTATCATAGGAGCCGGTGCTTCGTCGTGAGCTATTCATTTGAGGCTCTTCAGGCCCCTTGTGGAACATGCTGAAGGAAACACCTCTAGCTCTGTGTGTTGTCAACTCCATGCCATCTTCCGAAAGCCTAGGATCGCTATCCCCCTGCTTCCACCATCTTCGCCCATTTGGATATGATCTTGGTTTTGACTTTCTAGCCTGCTCTGGATCTCCTCTCCTACATCCCCGTTTCCGACGGAAGATGCAGAAAATTATCAGGCCTAGGAGACCTAGAAGAGCAAGACCGCTAAACGTCCCCAGCAATGCGTTCCTGCACCTGACATTGCATCCGCCCAGTTTATCCGAGGTAGCATGCTTGCTGTGCCCTCTATCACTGTCGTTAGGTGGTATATATGGACTCTGACTGTGTGGATTATACCCGGATATCTTCGGCGGCTTTGGCAGTTTTACCGGTCTTCTTGTGGGCCCAACCTCAGGACCGATCGGTGGGCCAGCTCCTGACTTGGAGTCCGTCGGCTTCAAGCCTGAATTGGGGGCTAATGGTGATATCGGTGGTAGTTCTGGCTTGTGATACGGAGGTACTGAGGTTGGCTTCTTAGGCGTAAGCTTGGGTGCTGGTTGGGTTGCTGCTGGCGGCGTCTGTTTCACGGGCCTTCCTGCTCCCAATGACGAGCTGGAGGGACCTTGTGATCCTTCACTTGAGCTCGATCCGCCGCCACCTCTTGCTCGTGTCATCCCACCCGAAAGCTGCCTTGGAATGATATGCTCGGATCTGCGCTGGCTAGATCGAAGCTGCTGAGGTAAAAGGTCGATATCACGATGTTCCGAGGGTATTGCCTGTATGCGAAGGTCCTCAGATTTGGATTCCTCGGGTCGAAACACCTCAGTCATCCACTCCTCAGAACGAACGCTCCTTTCGCTGAATTCAACTGGACTCCGACTCCTAAGGCGAGAAATTGCGGATAAAGGCGCTGCAAGCATTGTGATGAGGGTGGCGATGAGAAACATGACGCAACGAATCTACGATTGGTGTATGGCTTTCCTCGAAGATGGTCTTGATTGTAAAGATTGTACAGAGCTTCAATTACAAGGTAAGTCAGTGGGGGTATGTCTCTGCGTTCTGCAAATGTATTCTGATCAAGGAAGAAATGCTGTGAAAAATGTGCGATTTTCATACGGAACAAATGTGTCACAATCTCTGAGCAGGTTGTGCATTGTTGAGAGAGCTAGCAACAGCTATAGCTCATACTTTTTGCCAGAGCTATCGGAAAATCTGATCAGGTGTCCGCCACCTACCATGGCAATGCTGGTAAATAAACGGCGACAAATGGATCCGCCCAATAGATGAGGACGCCAAGTTGTGTGGATTCCACCTTTTCTTCTAAACATAGCTAAGCTTTCACTCTCTAGCAAAAATCATTTGATGGCACTCGGTTATTCTTTGCCTACCATAGCGTTGTTGCGAACGGCAATAAGTGGACCTCCCCAACAAACATCTATGCCAAGCCCGTGGCTTCCGCATTTTCCAGAGAATCTTGAGAGATAGGTAAGTATAGCTCTGATGAGAGCTTTGCAGAGGTGCATATATGCGAATTTCCACCTTCCGCGGTTCTTGTTACTGCGCAGTGGTGATAGGTGGACTTGCTAATGGGTTAATTGCCAAACTTCACGGAACGTCCCGGTTCCGAGCATGCCAAAATGCAGTACCCGACGGGAGCCTAATTCTACCTTGGTCATGTGATATACCTTCTGGCTATGGCCCGATTTCCCAGACCATTAACGTCCAGGTCCAGGCATTGCATTAGGATCTCGGCTGATGCTCGGCCTCTTAGTAATGCTTCAGATGCTATCGTTCTGTTTGCTGACGGAGTGACGCAACTGCCTGCCAGTGAACGGGCATCGATGCAATAGTTCAGAACGCCATTGGGCTTTTACTTTAACCTTGAGGCAACTAATCCCATACTACCAACCCCTCTAGCGGCTGAAGTCAAGCACAAGATTACCCACCTATCCTACTCTAGACTCTTCTTGATAAGCTTTCTTGCTGTTTTTCATTTTGGGATTCTCCTCACTGCCAAAAGTTTTCTATGCCGAGCACACTACTAGAACTTACAGGACGCCACACTTTCCTAAGAAATTTTCGAGTTTACCACCCATATTTCGGGACTACCACACTCGCGTACAAGCCACACAAACAATCTAATTTGGACTCTCTGTCGCCGAAGCTCCCAAGACACAGGCTTAAGGGATCCCGGTCAAGTCCCAGGGCCCATTGAGGGTTGCCATAGGTAAGCCCCGGCTACCAGGGAAGCGCCAAGTGTCCCTAGCTCTAGGTGCGGGTTTCCCGGGATCTTGTGTATGCATATTCCGATATCCATGGTCGGCTGAGATGTCCGGGAGAACACTTCGGAATAACCATGGACATTATACAACAACAGATCATTGATTTCCAGAATTGCTCGATTGAGGCTGAACACGAAGACGATGTTGGGCCCAGCACGCAAATGTGGTAATATCTCGAGATATGGAAGTAGGTGAGGTGAGGTGAAGCCTTTCTAGTGAAATGTTGTATACTTGCAATTTCCCACTCAGTCAACAGTTCCATCGTGGGGATAGCTTCAAGAAAAGATACCCACAAATAATTACACATCAAAAGGAATCTCCAAAGGCCGTTTGGGACTCCATACCTTACCTCACCTTACCGTGGCCTAAACGCGTACCTCTTAGATCTCGACTTATTTATCCAGCTGTCGCAGAATTCTGAGAATCGAGAGTACAATTGACAGCCGTCAATCCATGCATCTTGATGAATGATTACGAGTAATCATCCTTCCAGCTTTCAACCAACCTACCTCAATCATTTAGCCTCATCACATCTTTAAATCCAGTTTCATCTCATATCCCTGTCCACCCTATCCCCCATCCCCCCACATCCCTTCTCCTCTCCCCTCTCCCCTCTCCCCTCTCCCCTCTCCCACATCCCACATCCCACATCCCACCTCCCACCTCCCACACATCCCTTCTCCCTTCTCCCTTCTCCCCTCT
>JAABUN010000881.1_pt1 | contig 73457 bp, 75 predicted proteins | sample 5559311 | NCBI WGS metagenome assembly JAABUN01 (sample SAMN10711877, study PRJNA513370) | rock metagenome | isolation source: Antarctica rocks | place: Antarctica: Victoria Land, Siegfried Peak sud | reverse complement strand
GTCGACACGTATGCCCGAAAGCGGCAGGCCGGAAAGCGCCGTGCTCCAGGTCTCGCCGGGCGCGATGGGCAGAGCTCGGGTCAGGGTGCCGGTCGTGACGATCTCGCCAGGGGCCAGGGGCGGGCTCGCCGGGTCGCGGGCCAGCGCGCCGACGAGATGCCGCAGTGCCGCGAGCGGGCCGCCACCGAGGACGTTGGTAGCGTGCCCCTCATCGGCGACGACGCCGTCGCGCAGGAGCAAGATGTCGAAGGCGGCCAGGGCGGTTTGCCAGCCGTCCGCGTTCGCCGGCGTTATCGGCTTCGGTGGCCCGAGAAGAAGCGCTCCGTGCAGGCCGAAGGCGGCGACGGTGTCGGCGGCCGTGAAGCGCCAGCCGGGGTAGTGCGACTGCACCATCTCGAACCCGTGCGCCATCCATTCGACGCAGGATAACAGCGCCCGATCATCCATGCCGGGCGCGGGCGCGCGTGCTAGCCCGAACGCGATCTCGGGCTCGATGCGGGGCTCGACCATGGCGGACAAGCTGATGGGCGCGCGCAAGTCAGCGAGCCAGTGCAGGGTCGTGTCGTAGACGTAGCCCCAGATCGGGGCGGAGACGCCATACTCGGCCCAGATCGTCGTGTTCGTGAAGCCGATCTTCCGGCCGACAACGCGCTCGCCTCGGTTCTCGCGCAAGCGGCGCACGGCTGCCGTGACGCGGTAGGCGGCCGCGAGGTCGAAGGCGGAGTCGCCGTCCGACAGTGGCGCGATCTGGCGGCGACCATCGAGCGCCGCCAGAACCTCGCTTGCGATCCTTTCCGACCCGACCGACGAAGGTTCTACGGGGAGGGTCATCGCGGCTTCGTCCACTCGGGCGGGCTTTCCAACCTGCTAGGCTTGTCGCAGGGGAAGCCGCCCAAGTCGCTCCGTCAACTCAGCTCCGATGTATGAGGGAAATAATGTTCAGCCCCGTCTACGTCCTCCTGCCCTTCTCCGACCAATCCCCGGCCGAAGCGATTCGGGCCTCGCTGGCTCCGTTCGAGCGCGGCGCTCGGGTTCCGGGTGTCCTTCGATCTCAGGCTCACACTCCGCCATAGGAAGGCTCATCGGCGATCAGAAGCTCGATGAGGGTTCGGGGTTCGAACCGGGTCCAGACATAATCGGCGAACCTCGGCCAGTCGCTCGGCAGGCGGCGCTGCCCCATGCGTTGCGTTGCCGCTCGCAACTGCTGACGTGCCTGCTCTGCGGAGACGGGCGGCTCACCTCGCTTCATCGTCGGCCTTCTCCCGTGCCGGAGTCCGTCGCCGCAGGTTGTCCCTCGCACGTTACCCACTGCTCCATCATCTCGCGCCGCTTGGCCAAGAGGTCGCCGCGCCGGCAGGCCGCCTCGACCCGGTTCTCGACGACGTGCGCCAGCGCCATCTCCGCCGCCTCTCGCGGAAAGCTCGTTGTCTTCGCTGCCCAGTCGCGGAAGGATGAGCGAAAGCCGCGTTGTGAGTGCGCGCTTCTTCCGCCGCAGGCCATCTCGAACACCATGGTCGACAGCGGCTTCGTACCCGAGCGCCCCGGAAAGATGAAGGTGCTCTCGCCGGCCAGGGGCTTGGCCTGTAGGATCGCCAGCGCTCGGGCGCTCACTGGCCGTGATCGCTCTTCGGCGAGGGGCGCTTGTCGACTTGTGAAAGCGAAACGTACTTGCCCGTGTCGCCTCGCCCGCGCGATGGGCGCTTGTCTAATCGGTACGATGAGGGCCAGCCCGGCGCGGCCTCGTGCACGGGACACAAACGGGACACCGAGCCATCAGATCTTAGCTAAGTACCTGAAAAGGCTGGCGCTCCCAAGGGGAATCGAACCCCTGTTTTCGCCGTGAGAGGGCGACGTCCTGGACCGCTAGACGATGGGAGCTTCCGGCAGGCTGCGGCAGACCCTATAAGGGGCGCATTGGGCTGCCACAAGCCTGGATCGGTTTCGCCTGGAGGGAGGCTCGCCCGGTTGCGCCCCGATGGGTCGCTCGGGTGGGATTCGGCGAGATGACGACGACGGAACGCGTGCTGCCGGCCTGCCCCGAAGGGCGGTCGAACCGACTTGACCTGATCCTGGCCGAGGCCTGGCCGGATCTGTCGCGAAGCCGGATCCAGGCGCTGATCCGGGCGGGGCATGTCGTCGTCGGCGGCGAGTCCGTCGCCGATCCGGCCTCCCGGCCTCGGCTAGGTGCGGCCATCACGCTGACCGAGCCTCCCGCTGCGCCGACCAGGCTTCGCGCGGAGTCGATCCCGCTCGCGGTCGTCTACGAGGATGGCGACCTCCTGGTCATCGACAAGCCGGCGGGCCTCGTCGTTCATCCCGGCGCCGGGCACGAGGACGGGACCCTGGTCAACGCCCTCCTGGCGCATTGCGGGGACAGTCTCTCGGGGATCGGCGGCGTGAAGCGGCCCGGCATCGTGCATCGGCTGGACAAGGGCACGAGCGGTCTCCTGGTCGTCGCGAAGACCGATCAGGCGCATAAGAGCCTCGCGGAGCAGTTCGCCGACCACGGCCGGACCGGTCCTCTCCAGCGCGCCTACCTCGCCTTCGTATGGGGCGTACCAGATCCGCGGAGCGGCTCTGTCGACGGGGCGCTGGCGCGCTCGTCCGCCCAACGCGAGAAGATGGCCGTGACCACGGCAGCCCGAGGGCGACATGCTCTGACGCGCTACGAGGTGGAGGAGGTGTTCACCGCCGGCTCGGGCGAAGCGCCGGCCAGCCTCCTGCGATGCACGCTATCGACGGGACGAACGCATCAGATCCGGGTCCACATGGCGCATTTGAAGCATCCCCTGATCGGAGATGCCCTGTACGGCTCGGGGTTCCGGACGAAGTCGGCCCGGCTGTCCGACCACGCACGCCGGCGGGTAGAGACGCTCGGCCGCCAGGCGCTTCACGCCACCTTGCTTCAATTTCGTCATCCAGGCACGCACGCCACGCTCCGCTTCGAGAGCGAGTTGCCGGACGAACTGGCGCGTCTCCGGACCGCCTTACGCGGCTGAGGCGGAGCAAGGGACCAAATCGCCAACGCCGCGTTGTGGGGGTAGACGCCGAGGATTCGCGCCCCTTTTCGGCCATGGTGTCGGGCCTATATCTGGGTGTTGCGGTTGCCGATCGGGACCGTAGGGAGTCGGCCGGGGGTGGCGGCTTCGAGGAGGTTATATGGCTGGTGCACTACCTGCCCTAGCGAGCGAAGGCGGGCTCTCGCATTACCTGAACGAGATCCGGCGCTTTCCGATGCTGGAGCCGGGCGAGGAATTCCTCCTTGCCAAGCGTTGGGCCGACAGCGGCGATCGAGAAGCCGCCCACAAGCTCGTCACGTCCCACCTCCGCCTCGTGGCCAAGATCGCCATGGGCTACCGTGGCTATGGTTTGCCCATCAGCGAGGTCGTCTCCGAAGGCAATGTCGGCCTGATGCAGGCCGTGAAGCGATTCGATCCTGACAAGGGCTTCCGTCTGGCGACCTACGCCATGTGGTGGATCAAGGCCGCGATACAAGAATATATCCTGCGTTCCTGGTCGCTGGTGAAGATGGGCACCACTGCGAATCAGAAGAAGCTGTTTTTCAACCTCCGCAAGGCGAAGGGGCAAATCTCGGCCCTGGATGAGGGCGATCTCAAGCCCGATCAGGTCGCCACCATCGCCAAGCGGCTCGGCGTGACCCACCAGGATGTCGTCGACATGAACCGTCGCCTCGGCGGCGACGTGTCCCTGAATGCGCCGCTCCGGGAGGAGGGCGAAGGCGAGTGGCAGGACTGGCTCGTCGACAGTTCCGCGAGCCAGGAGACGGTGCTGGCGACCGAGCAGGAGGGCCGCAACCGTCTCGCGGCGCTTCGCGATGCGCTGGGAGTTCTCAATCCGCGGGAGCGCCGCATCTTCGAGGCGCGGCGACTTGCCGACGACCCGATCACCCTCGAGGACCTCTCGGGAGAGTTCGGCGTGTCGCGGGAGCGCGTGCGCCAGATCGAGGTGCGCGCGTTCGAGAAGATCCAGGACGCCGTGAAGCGGAATCTCGCGCTCCGCGAGGCGGTTCCAGCTTGAGGCCTCGGGTCTGCCGCACGGACGGGCGTATTGAGCGGCGCCCCCGCCTCTACTCCCTCAGGGCTGCGCCCATTGCTTGAAGGCGCCGGCGATGATGCGATCGCCGCTCAGGCCCTTCTCGAACACGAGCGTGGCGCGGGCGCCGGACGCGAATCGTAGGGGCAGATCGAGCCAATTTCGGTTGACCAGAAACTCGGTGTTGCGGTCGATGTCGGATTGCAGGCTCGACAACCCGATCAGGAAGACGTTTTCCTTCACGGGAACAGACAGTGCCGAGAGCGGCACGCCTCGGGCGGTCTCGTCTACGCGCAGCAGCGGCGGGGCCACGTCCCTGACCGTTCGGGCGTCATCGCCGGACGTGGCGGTCGTGAAGGTGAGCTCGAGGGTGTGCGACGCCGGCAGCGCGCCGTCCCGGTTGCGTCGCATGAGAAGCGAGAGCGACATCCTGGAGTCTGGGATCTCGATCGAGGCCCGCACGACGGTCTCGAGTAGTTGACCCTGTCCGCTATTGACTGCGTCCAGGCGCCAAAGGACGCGGCCTGCCGTCATCTTTGGCTGCTGCGGATCGGCCGTATTTTCCTCAATGAGTGCCGCTCGCTGCGCCACGGCGACATCGGGCTGACCTGCGGTCGCCGGAGCGGGAGGCGCGCCCGCCAAATCCGGAGGCCGAGGAGCAGTGGGGGGGGCTGCCGGCGCTTCCATGGGCGTCGGTGGAGCTCCACCCGGCCTCGGGCCTTCCGGAAGCTGCCGCCCTGAAGGCTGCGACCTGTCCGGGGCTGGCGCGTTCCCGCCCTGCCCGGTCATTCGTTCGGAGAATTTGGGGTCGTTCGAGGCGGGTTGCGGGGGCGCGGCGGGCCGGGGCGGCTCGGGCGCCGGAGCCTGCGGCTGATCGCGCCAGAGCCAAGCCGCAACCGCGAGAGGCGCAATGACCGCGAAAAGACCGGCCGAGACGAGAGCCGACCGTCCACGACGGCCGCCGCTCCGGATGACCGGGCTCTTCTGAGACGCGGATCCGCGATCGTCGCCGATCCCGCCCTCCGCGGCTTCGTTCCCGGCCGAGGGTTCGCTCGCCATGCTGGCCGGGAGATTGTCCTCCGAAGAATGCCGTTCGGCGCTGTAGATGCGCTCGATCCGGGAGATCGCCTCCTCGAGCGAAGCTCGTTCACGGTCGATCTCGGACTCGGCCAGGGGCGGTGCGATCGATCTCAGCTGCGCGTGAAGGGCCGCCCTCGCCCGCTCATAAACGGTCTCGCGGGCCGCGTGACCCGGTTCCGCGAGGCCGTCCATCGCTCTCGCGATTAGAGGGTAGTAGTCCGCCATCTCGTCCTTCGCCTGCTCGCTCCCGTCAGGCCTCGAAAGGATTCTGAACCAGGATGGTATCCTGACGTTCCGGCGAGGTCGACAGGACCGTGACGGGAGCGCCGATCAGTTCCTCAATCCGACGCACATACTTCACCGCCTCAGCGGGAAGAGCGGCCCAGGACCGCGCTCCCGCGGTCGACGCGCTCCAGCCCTCGACCTCTTCGTAGACCGGCTCGACCCGCGCCTGGGCGCTCTGGCAGGCCGGAAGGTGGTCGATCACCGCGCCGTCGAGCCTATATGCGGTGCAGACCTTCAGGCGCTCGAACCCGTCGAGCACGTCGAGCTTGGTCAAGGCAATCCCGTCGATGCCGCAAGTCTTGACGGTCTGCCGGACGAGCACCGCGTCGAACCAGCCGCAACGACGCTTGCGGCCGGTGACCACGCCGAACTCGCGTCCGCGCGACCCGAGACGCTCGCCCGTCTCGTCGGTTAACTCGGTCGGGAACGGCCCTTCCCCGACGCGGGTCGTGTACGCTTTCGCAATGCCGAGCACGGTGCCGAGCGCCTTCGGCCCGATGCCGGAGCCGGTCGCCGCTTGAGCAGCCACGATGTTCGAGGAGGTCACGAAAGGGTAGGTGCCGTGATCGACATCGAGCAGGGCGCCCTGAGCGCCCTCGAACAGGATGCGCTTCCCGGCTCTTCGCTCGGAGTCGAGGAGCGCCCAGACCCGTTCGGCATAGGGCAGCACCTCGGGCGCGATAGCGCGAAGCTCGGCCACGAGCCCGGTCGGCTCGACTTCCGGGATGCCGAGACCGCGCCGGAGCGCGTTGTGGTGGGCAAGAAGACGCTCGACCTTGGCCTCGAGCATACGCTCGTCCGCGAGATCCACGATCCGGATCGCCCGCCGCCCCACCTTGTCCTCGTAGGCTGGTCCGATGCCGCGCTTGGTCGTGCCGATCTTAAGCGCCGGGGCGGCGGTTTCGCGGAAATGATCGAGTTCGCGGTGAAGCGGCAGGATCAGCGTCGCGTTGTCCGCGATCCGGAGCGTTTTCGGCGAAATCTCGACGCCCTGCTCACGGATGGCCGCGATCTCGGCTACGAGGTGCCAGGGATCCACCACCACGCCGTTGCCGATGACGGCGAGCTTGCCAGGACGCACGACCCCGGACGGCAGCAGCGACAGCTTGTAGGTCGTCCCGTCGATGACCAGCGTGTGGCCTGCATTGTGCCCGCCCTGGAAACGCACGACGACGTCCGCCTGCTCGGACAGCCAATCGACGATCTTGCCTTTGCCCTCGTCGCCCCATTGGGCGCCGACCACCACCACGTTGGCCAAGGGTCATCTCCGACACGAAAAACCCGGCGTAAGGCCGGGCACGATCTTCGACATGTTGATTGTCGTTGTTCCCGATCGTGAGGGCAGGGTCAAGGCGGCCACACCCTCCCTGATTGAGCTGCGGAGGCGCGCGCCCTAAGGCAGTTCGATGAATATTGCGCGGCGCGTGTATGGGCGCCCCTATCTCCTCCTCGCGGTCGCAGCCCTTGGTTGGGGCGGGAACGCGGTCGCGGGGCGGCTCGGAGTCGGACACGTCTCGCCGATGGCGATCGTCACGCTGCGGTGGCTCGGCGTGGTGCTTGTCCTGGCCGTGGTGGCGCGTCGGCATGTCGGCGCGGATTGGGCGGTGCTCAAGTCGCGGTGGCCCTATGTTTTCGCGATGGGAGCGCTCGGATACACGGCGTTCAACGCGCTCTTTTACTGGGCTGCGCACCATACTAGCGCCGTGAATATGGGCGTGATCCAGGCGATCACGCCCGCCCTCGTGATGGCCGGAAGCCTCGCGGCCTACAGCACTCCGATCCGACCTTTTCAGGTGCTCGGGCTTGTTGCTACGCTCGTCGGCGTGGTCGTAGTCACGAGCCGTGGCGACATGGAGGTGTTGCGCCAATTCGCCTTCAACATCGGAGATGTCGGGATCGTTGTGGCGTCCCTGTTTTACTCCGGCTATACGGTGGCGCTCCGGCGGCGTCCGGCGGTTGCGCCGCTCGCTTTTTTTTCCGCCATGGCGTTTGCAGCCTTTCTGACATCGCTGCCGCTACTCGCCTACGAGATCGCCGCGGGCGCGGTGCTCTGGCCGACCCCGAGAGGCTGGGCGCTGATCCTGTTCATCGCGCTCATGCCTTCGCTCACATGCCAACTCCTCTACATGCGGGGTGTGGAACTGATCGGGCCGGGGCGGGCAGGGCTGTTCATGAACCTCATTCCGGTCGTCGCGGCGCTGCTCGCCGTCGCAATCCTGGGCGAGACAATCGCGCCCTACCACGCAGTTGCGCTCGGCTTCGTCCTCGGCGGAATTTGGCTCGCCGAGCGGGGCCGCCCAGGCGAGGGCCGGGCGACTTAGGCGTTTCCTGCCAATCCGTCGATCGAGGCTGCGGCGGTCTCGAGCCGGCGCCGAAGAGGCAAAAACCTTCAGAAGGCCAGCGGCTTCGCCTGTTTGACGCCCGGGATGGTCTGGATGCGCCGGAGCACCTCGCCCGGAAGCGCGCTGTCGACCTCGACGAGCGCGATGGCCGAGCCGCCCGGCCGATCGCGCCCGAGCGCGAAGGTGGCGATGTTGATTCCGGCATCGCCGAGCGTGGTCGCAAAGCGGCCGACGAAGCCCGGCTTGTCCTCGTTCGACACATAGATCATCGCGGGCGCGAACTCGGCCTCGATCTTCAGGCCCTTGATGTCCACGATGCGGGGCTTGCCGTCGGCGAAGACCGTCCCGGAGACCGAGCGCTCCCCGCGCTCCGTCGTGACCGCCACGGTGACGAGCGAATCATAATCGCCATCCTGTTCGCGCGTCATCTCTTCCACGATGATGCCGCGCTCTTTGGCGATTGACGGGGCCGAGACCACGTTGATGTCGGCCAGCATCGGCCGCAGCAGCCCCGCCACGGCCGAGCTGGTGAGGGCCTTCGTCTTCATGGCCGCGACCTCGCCCTGGTAGGTGATGCGGACGCGCTCGAGGCCCGTCTCGGTGAGTTGGCCCGCGAAGGAGCCGAGCTTCTGGGCGAGGGCGATGAAGGGACGTAGCTTCGGCGCTTCCTCGGCCGAGATCGAGGGGAAGTTCACGGCGTTCGAAATCGCGCCTTTCAAAAGATAATCCGACATCTGTTCGGCCACCTGGAGCGCGACGTTCTCCTGGGCCTCGCTCGTTGCCGCTCCGAGATGAGGCGTGCACACGACGTGCGGGTGGCCGAAGAGCGGGTTCGAGGTGGCGGGCTCGGTCGAGAACACGTCGATGGCCGCGCCCGCGACGTGCCCCGAATCCAGCGCAGCCCTGAGCGCGACCTCGTCGACGAGGCCTCCTCGGGCGCAATTGATGATGCGCACACCCGTCTTGGTCCGGGCGAGGCTCTCGGCTGAGAGGATGTTGCGCGTTCTGTCGGTCAGGGGCGTGTGCAGGGTGATGATGTCGGAGCGTTGAAGCAGGGGATCGAGCTCGACCTTCTCGACGCCGAGATCCAGGGCCCGCTCGACCGACAGGAAGGGATCGAAGGCGACGACCCGCATCTTGAGGCCGAGCGCCCGGTCGGCCACGATCGCGCCGATATTGCCGCAGCCGATGATGCCGAGCGTCTTGCCGGTGATCTCCAAGCCGAGGAAGCGGTTCTTCTCCCACTTGCCGGCCTGGGTCGAAGCGTCCGCGGCCGGGATCTCGCGGGCGAGGGCGAACATCAGCGCGAGCGCGTGCTCGGCCGTGGTGATGGAATTGCCGAAGGGCGTGTTCATGACGATCACACCGCGAGCGGTGGCGGCCGGGATCTCGACATTGTCGACCCCGATCCCCGCCCGGCCGATCACTTTCAGGTTGGGCGCGGCGGCGAGGATCTTCGCGGTGACCTTGGTGGTCGACCGGATGGCGAGCCCGTCATAGGGCGTGATGGCCGCCGCGAGGCGGTCCTTGTCCTTGCCGAGATCGGGCTGGAAGTCGACCTCGATTCCGCGGTCCCGGAAGATCTGGACCGCGGCCGGCGAGAGGGCGTCGGAGATGAGGACGCGGGGAGGGGACATGTGTGAGCTCCGGAGGAGGCCGCCACCAACCCTCCCCTGGAGGGGAGGGTCGGCCCGCAGGGCCGGGGGGCGCATGCGAGGTTCGGGTTGCGAGATCGGCGAGGCGCGAGGTGGGTGGCTCACCCCACTCCGCCCGCTTCGCGGTCGACCCTCCCCCTGCAGGGGAGGGTGGTTCAGGCCGCTTGGGCCAGGAGCTTGGCGCTCTCGCTCTCGTACGCCCAATCGAGCCAGGCCGTGAGCACCTGGAGATCGGACGCCTCCACGGTGGCCCCGCACCAGATGCGCAGGCCCGGCGGGGCGTCGCGATAGGCGCCGATGTCGAAGGCGACGCCTTCCTGCTCCAGGCGCGATGTGATCGCCTTGGGGAAAGCCGCGACCGCGTCCCTGCCGCGTCGCACGACCTCCGGGTCGGCCACGACCAGGCAGACGCTCGTGTTCGATGCCGTCGCGGCATCCTCCGCGAGGTTCGCGATCCAGGGCGTGCGGGCGACCCAGTCGTGAATGACCTTCGCGTTGGCGTCCGAGCGCGCCACGAGGCCGTCGAGCCCGCCGGTGCCCTTGGCCCAGGTCAGCGCGTCGATGTAATCCTCCACGCACAGCATGGAGGGCGTGTTGATCGTCTCGCCCTCGAAGATGCCCTCGACGAGCTTGCCGCCCTTGGTCATCCGGAAGATCTTCGGTAGCGGCCAGGCTGGGGTGTAGCTCTCGAGGCGGGCCCCGGCGCGTGGCGATAGGATCAGCATCCCGTGCGCCGCCTCCCCGCCGAGGGCCTTCTGCCATGAGAAGGTCACGACATCGAGTTTCGGCCAGTCGAGGCGCTGCGAGAAGGCGGCCGAAGTTGCGTCGCAGATGGTGAGGCCCTCGCGGTCAGCCGCGATCCAATCCGCATTTGGAACGCGGACCCCCGAGGTAGTGCCGTTCCAGGTGAAGACGACGTCGCGCGTCGCCGTATCGACGCCTGAGAGGTCCGGCAGCCAACCGTAATCGGCCTTGATGATGCGGACGTCCGCCAGCTTCAGCTGCTTCGCGACATCCGTGACCCAGCCCTCGCCGAAACTCTCCCAGGCGAGCATGTCGACCGGGCGGGCGCCGAGCATGGACCACATCGCCATCTCGACCGCGCCCGTATCCGACGCCGGCACGATGCCGATTCGGTACTCGGCCGGGACCTGGAGGATCTCGCGGGTCAGGTCGATCGCGAGCTTCAGCTTCGCCTTGCCGGGCTTGGCGCGGTGCGAGCGACCGAGAGCCGCGTCCTTGAGAGCGTCGACCGTCCAACCAGGGCGCTTGGCGCAAGGGCCGGACGAGAAGAAGGGGGCGCGAGGACGCGCGCTGGGCATCGTGACCATCAGTTCCATCCTTCCAGATGGGTGCCCCCCGTTGGGGAGGGGTGTCCCGCGGCCCCTATGCGCTTCGTGGCCGTGCCCGGTCAAGCGAGAGACAGCGCGGCGGCCGGTAGAGAGGAGAGAGATCAGAGAAAATGGATTTGGTGTCGAGCGAGATGTTCGGTCCAGGACTGCGTCAGTTGATCTGATCGTTTTCAGACGACCGGAGATCGGTACATACCAAGGCGTCGATTACACCGGACGGTTACACCGCTTCTCCTGCCGAACTCCGGACGTCATCTCTGATCAGAAGCAACTATCAGGGTGACAACGTTCCCGGCGCATCTAAGAGATCGCCCGAGTGCGGTCCGCCTGCACAGATGCGCGCCTCCGGTTGCCCCCCGGAAACCCCTCGTGTAAGGGGCGCATCATTCGCGCAACGGGCGGTTTCGACGGCCTGTCCTCCAGGCTGGAGCGGGCTTCGTCGAGGCGGCGACCGGTTTTTGCATCACGGAGCGCTCAAGGCCATGTCCTCTACCTTCGAGACGGTCGCGGCCATCATCTCCGACACGGCCGACATCCCTCGGGAGAAGATCACGCCGGAAAGCCACGCGATCGACGATCTCGGGATCGACTCGCTCGCCTTCCTCGATATCGCTTTCGCGGTCGACAAGGCGTTCGGGATCAAGCTGCCGCTGGAAAAATGGACGCAGGAGGTGAACGAGGGCAAGGTCCCGGCCGAAGAGTACTTCGTTCTGAAGAACCTCGTCGCCCGTGTGGACGCGCTCGTCGCCGCCAAGGCGGCCTGACCGGCAGGGTGCCTATAGCGGGACTTCGCCCGCGATGCGGCTCGAATATTTCGAGATGATCGACCATGTGGTGGACCTCGACCGCGACGGCAGCCGGATCACGGCGCGCGCGACGGTGCCGACGTCGAGCCCTGTCTTCGAAGGCCATTTCCCGGGTCGGCCGCTGGTGCCGGGCGTGCTGCTGACGGAGACCATGGCGCAGGCCTCCGGCTACCTTCTGCTGGCTCTCAGCGGCTTCGCCCGCATGCCCTTCCTGATGGGGGTCGACCGCGCGCGGTTCCGGGATTTCGTCGGGCCCGGTGCCGAGCTCGAAGTCTCGGCCGAGCTCGAGCACGAGGGCTCGGGATACGCGGTCACCAAGGCTCGGATCGGGTCCGGCGCGAAGCGCATCGCGGATGCGGGGCTTCGCTTCCGCATCATGCCGTTCCCGCCCGAACTCGATCACTTGATGCGCGACCGGGCTCGCGCGATCGGGCTCGCGGTCGAGGCTGCATGACCCGCCGCGAGGTCGTCGTCACGGGAACCGGGTTCGTGTGCGCGCTGGGTGAAGGCGGCGGGCCGGATATCTCGGCCTTCCAACCCGGCGTGAGGGCCACCGTCGGGACGGAGCGCCTGTCGGGATATCCGGTCCACGCCGCCGTGGCGCTCGAGTGGGACCGCCAGATCCCGAAGAAATCCGACCAGCGCCAGATGGAGCCCTGGCAGCGCCTCGGCTGCTACGCGGCGGGACTGGCGCTCGACTCGGCCGGCTTGAAGGACGACCCGGCCACGAAATCCCGCATGCAGCTGGTCGTCGCCGCGGGTGGTGGCGAGCGGGATTACGAGGTCGATTCCCAGATCCTGACCGGGTTGCGCGACGCGCCCGATCCCGGGACATACCTGAACGAACACCTGATGGGCGACCTGCGCCCGACCCTTTTCCTCGCCCAGCTCTCAAACCTTCTCGCCGGCAACATCGCCATCGTGCACGGAATCACCGGGGCGTCCCGGACTTTCATGGGCGAGGAGCAGAGCGGGCTCGATGCGCTTCGGATCGCCGAGGCCCGGGTCGCGGCCGGACAGGCCGAGATCATGATGGTCGGCTCGTCCTACAATGCCGAGCGACCTGACGTGATGCTCACGTACGAGCTCGGCGGCTATTACTGGAACCGGCCCTACGTCCCCGTGCGGGAACGCGGCGGGCGAGGGGGCGGATTCATCCTCGGGTCCGGGGCGGCCTTCCTGGTGCTGGAGACGGCCGAGCACGCCGATCGGCGCGGCGCGAAGGCGCTCGCTTTCCTTTACCCGGTGGCCTCGATCCGCACCCGGCGCGAGCCCGGACGGGTTGCGACAGCCCTCGAAATCCTGTGGCGCGAGCTCGGCGCTCAGACCCCCGATGCCGTGGTCAGCGGCGCCACGGGCGCCGCCCCGGCGACCGCGGAGGAGCACAATGCCCTGTCCCGTCTTGCGCCGTCCGCCCGCGTCCACGATCTCGGCGACCTCGTCGGACACACGATGGAGACGCAGGCGCCGCTCGGAGCTGCGTTGGCGGTTGGGCTGGTCGCGTCCGGGGCGGCCCGGGAGGTGGTGACGACCTCCGTCGGCCATAGGCGCGGGGAGGGCTTGGTGCGGCTGACCGCTCCGGGTTAGACGGGTCGAATGTCGCAAGCTCTTCACGACGGACGCTGCCGGCCGCTCGTGGCCGTGACCGGTCTCGGTCTCGTGACGGCGCTCGGGTGCGGGCAGGATGACAACTGGTCCGCGCTCACGGCCGGCCGTTCGGGCATCCACGAGATTGGTCGCTTCCCGACCGACGGCCTGCGCACCCGCATCGCCGGCACCGTGGATTTCGTGCCGGCCGAGCCGTTCTGCGCGCCGGTGCTGTCCGAGCGCTTCGCCGCGCTCGCGGCCGACGAGGCGGCCGCGCAATCCGGGCTTGGTCGGCCGGGCGACTTTCCGGGCGCACTCTTCATCGCCGTGCCGCCGGTCGAGCTCGACTGGCCGCAGCGTCGCGCCCTGGCGGAGGCGTCGGGCCAGTCCGGACCGATCACCTACCGCGACCTCCTGGCCTCTGCCGCGACCGGCCGATTCATGGACTATCACGAGCTGTTCCTGTTCGGCACCGTCGCCGAGCGGCTAGCCGACCGATACGGCACGGTTGGGTCGCCGATCTCGCTCTCGACCGCCTGCTCGTCCGGCGCGACCGCAATCCAGCTCGGCGTCGAGGCGATCCGCCGGGGCGAGGTCGAGGCGGCGCTCTGCATCGGCACCGACGGGTCCGTGAACCCGGAATCGCTGATCCGGTTTTCGCTGCTCTCGGCGCTCTCGACCCAGAACGATCTGCCGGAGGCGGCGGCCAAGCCTTTCGCGAAGAACCGCGACGGTTTCGTCATGGGCGAGGGGGCGGGCGCGCTCGTGCTCGAAAACGCCGAAACCGCGAGGGCGCGTGGCGCGCGGGTGCTCGGCTACGTGCTCGGCTGCGGAGAGAAGGGGGACGGGTTCCACCGCACCCGCTCGAGCCCCGATGGGGCCCCGATCGTGGCGGCCATCCGCGACGCCCTGACGGATGCCGGGCTCGGCCCCGACGACGTCGACTACGTCAACGCGCACGGGACAGGCACGCCCGAGAACGACAAGATGGAAGCGCTCGGGCTCACGGCCGTGATCGGCGAGCGGATGAAAACCGTCCCGATCTCCTCGAACAAGTCGATGATCGGGCACACGCTGACCGCCGCCGGGGCGGTCGAGGCGGTCGTGTCGCTCCTCACGATGCGGAACGGTCGCATCCCGCCCACGATCAACTACGCCGTGCCGGACCCCGCGATCCCGCTCGACGTCGTGCCGAACGTGGCGCGGGACGCCTCCGTGGGGGTCGTGTTGTCGAACTCCTTCGGCTTCGGCGGCCAGAACACCTGTCTCCTCTTCGCGGCCGAACCCCCGGCGATCCGGGCGCGATGAGGAAGCGAGTCCTCGTGACAGGCGGCGGCCGCGGGGTCGGGGCCGCCGTCGTGACGGCGCTGGCGGGCGCCGGGTTCGACGTCGACTTCACGTTCCGGAATTCCGGCGAGGCCGCCGACGCGCTGGTCGCCTCCCTGACGGAGAGCGCTCCGGCCGCGACCGTGACCGCGCGATCGCTCGACCTGGCCGACGTGGGCTCGCTCGATATCTTCGCGGAGGCAGTCGAGGCGGAGGGGTATTACGGCCTCGTCCACAGCGCCGGCCAGCCCTACGACGTGCTCGCCGCGATGATGGCGCAGGACAAGGCCGAAACCGCGATGCAGGTGAACTTCTGGTCGCTGACCCGCCTGGCCAAGGCCGTCCTGCGCGGCATGATCCGCGCGCGCAGCGGCCGCATCTGCGTGATCGGTTCCGTCGCGGCGCTGCGGGGCAACCCCGGCAACGCCGCCTACGCGGCCTCCAAGGGGGCGCTGCTTTCCTACTGCCGGACGCTCGCGATCGAGACCGCGAAGCGCGGCATCACCGTGAACTACGTCGCGCCCGGCTTCGTCGACACGGACATGATGGCCCCCTACGCGACGCAACGGGCGCAGATCGAGGCCCAGATCCCGGCCGGCCGCTTCGCGGCGCCGCAGGACGTCGCGGCGTTTGTGGCCTTCCTGATGAGCCCGGCCGCCGGTTACATCACGGGCGCCGTGCTGCCGATCGACGGCGGCATGACCGCGATGATCGGCGTGCATCGGTGAGGCTTGCCGATGCGGCCGCTCCGGTTCCGACTTGTAGTCGGGACAACCGCCGAATCCGCTGATCGGGACAGTCCCGATCTGTGACGAATGCGCTCTGAGCCGGCCGAATGCACCATCCGAGCGTAAAAAGTCGGTTCTTGACCTCAAGCCCGATGGGCGTCTCTTTGAGTGCCGGATGTCCCTCGATCCTTCTTCCCGTTCAGTGAAGGTACGCCCTCGAGGCGAGTGGCCAGCCGACACGAGTGGCGTCCGCATCAAGCGATTGACAACCTCTACTTGTCACACTAGGCGCTTAGGCGGGCGTGGCTGATGAGCCATCCAGAGAGGGCAATCGTGCCCGCTTGAGAGGAGTTGCCGATGTTGCTGGACCTGGCTAGGGAGATCGCCCGTGATCGGAAGATTTCGACACAAGCGGCTTCAGAAGCTTTTCGATGATGACGGCGTCAGGGGACTCAACCCTGCTCACGTGCAAACGATCAGAGATATTCTCTCGGCACTAGATGCTGCCTCCAAGCCGAGCGACTTGGCTCTGCCGGGCTTTGATCTCCATCCGCTGAAGGGCAAGCTGCGAGGCTTCTGGGCTGTATCCGTTTCCGGCAATTGGCGAATCATTTCTCGATTCGAGGGCGGGACGGTTACGGACGTTGATTACCTCGACTATTATTAAGGGCTTACCGTGAGGAATCCCACTCACCCTGGCGACCTTTTGAAGAGGCGGGTGCTTCCGTCCGTAGGGCTCACTGTGACGCAAGCGGCTCGGCAGCTCGGAGTTTCCCGTCAAGCATTGAACAACATCGTAAACCAGAAGAGCGGTGTGTCGCCAGAGATGGCTGTTCGCTTGTCGCTGGCGTTTGGTAGCTCACCTGAATTTTGGTTGACGTTGCAATCTAACTATGACTTGGCTCGGCTTAGATTGAGCGGCCGGTCTTTCGATATTCAGAGAGTCGTTGCAGCGGCCTGAGTGCAATTATTCATGCAGGCCCTCCAACTCTTCGGTGACCGCGACCTCCGCCTGGTCGACGTTGAACCGCCGCCCCCGCCCGGTCGGGGCGAGGTCCGGATTCGCGTGCGCGCAGTCGGGCTGAACCACATCGACGTGTGGGGCTTCCGGGGCATGGCCTTCGTGCGCCGGACGCTGCCGGTCGTGGTGGGCGCGGAGGCGTCGGGCGAGGTCGTGGCGGTCGGCGAGGGCGTGGGCGGGCTGACGCCAGGCGACCGCGTCGTGATGTATGGCGCCATGACCTGCGGGCATTGCCGCGCCTGCCGGGAGGGCCGCGACAACCTCTGCGAGAACGTCGCCGGCATCATGGGTTTCCATCTCGACGGTTTTTCGCGCGAGTACGTGACCATGCCGGCCCGGCTGGTCCTGCCTGTCCCGGACGGCGTCTCGTTCGAGGAGGCGGCCTGCGCGCCGATCGCCTTCGGGACCGTGCAGCACATGCTGTTCGACAACGCTCGGCTCGAGCCCGGCGAGAGCGTGCTCGTCCATGCCGGCGGTTCCGGCATCGGCACGGCCGCCATCCTGATGGCCAAGGCAATCGGCTGCACAGTGCACACGACGGTGGGCGACGACGCGAAAGGGATGCGCGCCCTGACCCTCGGCGCCGACCACGTCGTGAACTACCGCACGGAGCGCTTCGAGGGCGAGGTCCGCCGCCTCACCAAGCGCAAGGGCGTCGACGTGGTGTTCGAGCATGTCGGGGCCGAGACCTGGAACGGCAGCCTGCTCTGCCTGAAGCGGGGCGGGCGCCTCGTGACCTGCGGGTCGACCTCCGGCGTCTCGGCCACCATCAACCTGATGCAGCTGTTCCAGCAGCAATACAGGATCACAGGATCCTTCGGCTGCCGGATGGAGAACATCACGCAATCCCTGGCCAAGATGGCCGGCGGCATCCGGCCGGTGATCGACACGGTGCTGCCGCTGGCCGATTTCTCGAAGGGGCTCGAGAAGCTTGAGACTCGACAGGTGTTCGGCAAAGTCATCGCGACGCTGTAGAGGCGTTGCATCCGAGGGACGACGGCGCAGCGGGCCGCCAAGACGGAGACGCTCCCATGATCACATCCGGCTCACCCCTGATCACCCCTGCCGACCTCGCGTCCTCGCTCGGCGACCACGTCATCCTTGACATCCGGTCGGCCGTGGATGGCGGGGGCCGGGCCGCCTTCGAGGTCGGCCATGTTCCGGGCGCGGTTCATACGGATTATGTGACTGGGGGCTGGCGCGTGGCGCGCGACGGTGGCGCCGGGATGCTGCCGGACGCGCGCCAACTCGGGGCTCTCCTTGGAGGGCTCGGCATCCAGCCGGACAATCGGGTCGTCGTCGCGCCGGCCGGAGTATCGGCCGGCGATTTCGCCGCGGCGTCCCGCGTGTACTGGACGCTGAAGGCCGCCGGCCATCGAGCGGTCGCGATGCTGGATGGCGGCACCGCGGCCTGGGTCATGGCCGGTCTTCCCGTCGAGTCCGGACCTGGAAGGACGCCGGAGCCGGCGCCCGCCTATCCGGTCGTCCTCGATCCGTCCATTCGGGCGACGGTGGCCGAGGTCGAGCGGAGCGTAGCGGAGGGGAGCGCCACCTTGCTCGACACCCGCAACGCAAGCTCGTTCGTGGGGGACGAGAAGTCGCCGCTGGCGGCCCGTGCCGGCCGCATCCCGGGCGCGCTACACCAGGAAGGTGCGAGGGGATTCGATCCAGGAAGCAACCGGCTGAAGCCGAGAGCCGAGCTGGAGCAGCTGTTCGGCCATCTACCGGACGGGGACGCGATCGCCTTCTGCAATTCCGGTCAGCAGGCGGCGACCAACTGGTTTGTCCTGTCCGAGGTTCTCGGACGGGACAAGGTCAGGCTCTACGACGGCTCCATGTCCGAATGGACGAGCGATCCGGCCCGCCCCGTCGAAACCGGCCCGGCTTCGGGAGCGGCGCATGCGAAGCGTTAGAGCGGCTCAGCTCCAACGGCTCGCCGAACCCCCGCGCCGCGCGAGAGCGGCATCGACGCTCCAGGGACCAGGGCCCGCTGTAGAGGAAGACGAAGCTGTAGAGCGCGGCCAGTTCGCCCGCGTTCAGGATCGGGAAGAAGCCTCGTCCGGCGTGGAAGTACCAATACGCGACGGCCGTCATGCCGGACGCGATGAAGGCCGCCGGGCGGGTGAAGAGGCCGATCGCGATGAGAAGGCCGCCCAGGAGCTCGATGATGCCGCCGAACCACAGCATCGTGCCCATGGCGGGCGCTCAATTGGCCGGAAAGTTCGGAAAGCCGAGCAGCTTCTGTGTGCCGTGCTGCATGAAGAGGAGCCCTGCCATGATGCGCAGGATGCTCAGGAGCCGGGGAGCCCAGACGCTCCCGATTTCGGCGGGTGTCATCGTCACATCTCCAGTGAGGGCTGATCCATAAACGTGAGACGTCGCGATCTGCACATCATTCCCTCGCCTCGACCGAGTTTGGCCACGCCTGTCGCAACCGTGCATCACTCGGCTTCCGAACTCGACTTCCCTCCCGCGAGAAAGCCGGCCGCATGACGCGGCGGCGGGCGTAAGCGACCTCGCGGCGATCGCTCAGTCCCGCGGGCGGTCCGCTTGACGTCCGGTTAACCAACTCGGTTACATGCCCTTCGGCTATGCGCAGTCGGGCGGGAGCGCCGATGTCCCTGAAACGCCTCTTCACAGATCATCCCGCGATGGTGGGCGAGACCTACCCGGAGCACATGCGGACGGCCCTTGGCTTCGCGGGCCCGCTCGCCAAAGCGGCCAGTGCTGCGCTCGTTCACGCCTTCCTGCCCTTCGTGTGCACGACGACCGCGAGCGACATCGTCAAGGGGCTCTACGGACGCATGACGCGGCGCTGTGCGACCTGCAAGTCCGGCCCGCTCCACCGGCCCGACCTCTTCCCGGGCCCGGTCCGAAGCGCATCCGCCGGCCGGGAACCTCTGCTTGCCTGGGATCCCGTGATCTGAGCCGAACCGGGCGAGTAAACGCTTAACCGTTCAACGAACCTGCGCGTTCGGCGATCACGAAAGCGCCCGATTCATTCCTCGTCAGCCATCTTCCCGAACGGACTCGTCAGAGATCGCAGCCAGATTGTCACCCGAAGGTCAGCCAAGAAGGCCTCGGGATGGACATCAAGCAGAGTGTGCGGGCGGCTCGGGTGGAGTTCGCTCAGTTTCGGCGGCTCGCGCTCGTGATCGCAGTCGCGGCGGGGTGCGCGGCGGCCGGCAAGGCGTCCGCGCGTGAGCTCGTCGGGTTCGACGGGGGCGTCGCTCCCGGCACGGTCGTGATCCGGACGGCGGAGCGCAGCCTCTATCTCGTGGGCCGGGACGGCACCGCGATCCGATATCCCGTCGCGGTCGGCAGGCCCGGAAAGCAGTGGTTCGGCTGGTCGGAGATCGACGGCAAGCACGTCCAGCCCGCCTGGTCGCCTCCCGCCGAGGTGAAGCGGGACAACCCACGCCTGCCGGACGTCATTCCGGGCGGCACGCCCTCGAACCCGATGGGGCCGCGAGCCCTGACGTTGAGCGGCGGCGAATACGCCATCCACGGCACGAACCGGCCCCGCTCCGTCGGCACCTACGCGTCCTACGGCTGCATCCGCATGTACAACGATGACATCGTCGACCTCTTCGAACGCGTCCGGGTCGGCACGCGGGTCGTGGTGGTGCGATAGCCCCGGCCCGGGATTCAGGGTTCCTCGTCGGCGAACATCCCGAACTGGACCGCCGAATCCCGCTTCGGTTCGGGCAGGCCGAGGTGCCGGAAGGCATGGCCGGTCAGCACGCGGCCTCGGGGCGTGCGGGCGATGAGCCCGCGCTGGATCAGGAAAGGCTCGATGATCTCCTCGATCGCGTCGCGCGGTTCGGAGAGCGCGGCCGCGATCGTCTCGATCCCGACCGGACCGCCGCTATAGCTCAGCGCGATCACCGACAGGTACTTGCGATCCATGAGGTCGAGCCCGACGGCGTCGACGTCGAGGAGCCGGAGCGCCCCGTCGGCGATGGCGCGCGTCACCGTCGCGGCGCCGTCGACGAGCGCGAAATCGCGCACGCGCCGGAGCAGTCGGCCGGCGATGCGCGGGGTTCCCCGCGAGCGCTTCGCGATCTCGTTCGCGCCCTCGTCGGACATGCCGATTCCGAGCACGCGCGCCGCGCGCTTGACGATGAGCTCAAGCTCGTCCGTGTCGTAGAATTCCAGCCGGATCGGGATGCCGAACCGGTCGCGGAGCGGCGTCGTGAGGAGGCCGGCGCGCGTCGTGGCGCCGACCAGGGTGAACCGCGGCAGGTCGATTTTGACCGAGCGCGCGGCCGGCCCTTCGCCGATGATCAGATCGAGCTGATAATCCTCCATCGCGGGATAGAGGATCTCCTCGACCGCCGGGTTGAGCCGGTGGATCTCGTCGATGAACAGGACGTCGCGCTCGTCGAGATTGGTGAGCTGCGCCGCGAGATCGCCCGCCTTGGCGATCACCGGCCCGGAGGTCGATCGGAAATTGACGCCGAGCTCGCGCGCCACGATCTGCGCGAGGGTCGTCTTGCCGAGACCTGGCGGACCCACGAACAGGACGTGGTCGAGCGCGTCTCCGCGCGTCTTCGAGGCCTCGATGAACACGCCGAGATTGGATCGCGCCGCCCGCTGGCCGATGAACTCGGCAAGCTGAAGCGGGCGCAGGGATGCGTCTGGATCGTCCTCGCGCCGCTCGGGCGAGACGAGGCCGGGCTTCGGCTTAGGGGCGGCCATTGGGGTGGGATGTACGGCGTGATAGGATGGAAGTCACGCGAATGGAGGTGACGGTGAGCCGCGCCCTCTCAGATTACGAGTACATGTCCTTCGACGATTTCGAGGAGGCCCTCGGTGACAAGCCGCGCAACGAGCGCTGGGAGCTGATCGGGGGCCGCGTCGTCAAACTGATGGTGGGAGCGCGCTGGGAGCATGCCCGGATCGTCGCAAACCTCGCCTTTGCGCTGGAGAGCGCGTTCCGCGCCTCGGGATCGCGCTGCCAGGCGTTCACCGAGACCTTCTACATGAAGGAGAAGGCGCTCGACGCGCAGCTCCTGCCGGACGTCATGGTGGTGTGCGATCTCGATCCCGGCGCAACGGGCACGAACCAGGCGGTGGTGCTGGTCGAGGTGCTTTCGGGCGGGACGGAGGCGCGCGACCGGTTCGACAAATGGCACGTCTACCAGAAGCTTCCGAGCCTGATGCATTACGTGCTGGTCGCCCGCGATAAGGCCCATGTCGAGGTGTTCAATCGCGTCGACGGCGCCTGGAGCGGGATGCAGGTCCTCGACGGGCTCGACGCGAGCCTCTCCTTGTTGGCGATCGGGGTCGAGGTGCCGCTTGCGGCAATCTACCGGCGGGTGCTCTGACCTCGTAGCGTCCGCTCAAGAGCTTGGCGCCCATCGGCCGTGCCGTCGAGACCGAGTACTCTGTCCTCCTGCTTCGACTGCCGCCCGCCTAACATCGACTTGCGAAGCTGAGTTACCGCGCCAGCTCCCGCAACCCGAGCCGGATCAGGACCGGCGCTTCCGTGCCCTCCGGGGCGGTTCTCAGGACGGCCGCGATAGCGGCCGAGGCCTGCGGCGGCCCATAGCCGAGATTAACCAGCGCCGAGACCGCGTCCGCGACGGCCGGCGGCGCCGTCCGGTCCTCGACCGCGCCCGAGAGCCGAGCCAGGATCGGATCGACCGCCCCGAAGGCCGGCGCCTTGTCCTTCATCTCGGCGACGATCCGGGCGGCGAGCTTCGGGCCGACGCCCGGCGCCCGCGCGACAGCAGCCTTGTCGCCGGTCGCGGCCGCCGTCGCGAGCGAGCCCGGGTCCAGCACGGACAAGATCGCGAGCGCCACCTTGGCGCCGACGCCCTGCACCATCTGGAGCAGCCGGAACCACTCGCGCTCCGCATCCGACCGGAATCCATAGAGCCGGATCATGTCCTCGCGCACGTACGTGTCGATGGAAAGGGTGGCGGCCTCGCCGGCCGGCGCGAGGTTCTGCAGGGTGCGGGACGAGCAATGCACGACATAACCGACGCCGTGCACGTCGAGGACGACGAAATCCTCGCCGTAGGAATCCACGACGCCCTTGAGCTTGCCGATCACCCGATCACCGCTATTCCGGGGCCGCGCAGCGGAACCCGGAACCCATGGACGTCCACCTCAGCCTTTGTCCATGGGTCCCGGGTTCTTGCTCCGCAAGCCCCGGGGTGGCGGGTGAGCGGGACGCGGGACGTCTCTTCCGGCACCGATCCGAGCAGAAGCGCACATCGGCCCAGGCCCGCTCCCACGTCTTGCGCCAGACGAACGGGCGGCCGCAGGTGGCGCAGAGTTTCGTCGGCAGTTCCGACTTGCGGCGCATCCGGGGCATCGCGGCTAGCCCGCAAGGGCTCGGGCGCGGCGATGGTGCGCATGGGTGATCGCGACCGCGAGGGCGTCGGCAGCATCGGCTGTCGCCGGGTCGGCCTTCGGCAGCAGCACTCGGACCATCAGCCCGACCTGCTCCTTCTGGGCATGACCCGCACCCACCACCGTCTTCTTGACGAGGTTCGCCGCATATTCGGCGACCGGGAGGCCGGCCAGCGCTGGCACGAGCAGCGACACGGCGCGGGCGTGACCGAGCTTCAGCGTCGCCTGGGCGTCCTTGTTCACGAACGTCTCCTCGACCGCGACCTCGTCGGGCGACGTGTCGGCCAGGACGCGCAGGAGCCCCTCGTGCAGCGACCGCAACCGGGAGGCGAGCGGGTCGCGATCGGCGGACACCACCGTGCCACAGGCGACGTAAGACAACCGCGTTCCCTCGATCGTGACGAGCCCCCAGCCGGTCCGCCTGAGCCCGGGATCGAGCCCGAGAATGCGGACCGCGCCCTCGCGCATGGGCTCGATCCCCTCAGGCCATCTTGGCCATCAGCGTGTCGGACAGCTCGAAGTTGCCGAAGACGTTCTGCACGTCGTCGTGGCCGTCGAGCGCCTCCATGAAGCGGAGCAGCTTCTCGCCGACCTCGTCATCGACGGGGACCGCGTTCTGGGGCTTCCAGACAAGGGCCGACTTGCGCGGCTCGCCGAAGCGGGCCTCCAACGCCTTGGACACGTCATTGAGCGAGCCCTGGTCGCAATAGACGGTGTGCCCGGCCTCCGGGTCCGACTCGACGTCGCTCGCGCCGGCCTCGATCGCGGCCTCGAGCATCGCGTCATCGCCGGCGACCCTGGCCTCGAACTCGACCGCGCCGACGCGCTCGAACATGAACGCGACCGCGCCGGTCTCGGCGAGATTGCCGCCGGCCTTGGTGAAGACCGAGCGCACGTCGGAGGCGGTACGGTTGCGGTTGTCGGTCATCGCCTCGACGATGATGGCGGCCCCGCCCGGGCCGTAGCCCTCGTAGCGGATCTCCTCGTAGCTTTCCGCGTCGCCGCCCTGGCTCTTCTTGATCGCCCGCTCGATGTTGTCCTTCGGCATGTTCTCGGCCCGGGCGGCCAGGATCGCGGCCCGCAGGCGCGGGTTCATGTTCGGGTCGGGCATCCCCATCTTGGCCGCGACCGTGATCTCGCGCGCGAGCTTGCCGAACATCTTGGACCGGACCGCATCGACGCGGCCCTTTCGGTGCATGATGTTCTTGAACTGGGAATGGCCGGCCATGGGATCGTCTCGGCTTGGCAGACGCGCCTTGACGGCGCGCTCTTGTCGTAATCGGTCGGAAGCGGATTAAGAGAAGCGGGGCCGCCTGTCATCATCGTGCGCCTCGGGGAGAAGGACGCCATGCTGAGCCTCGACGGCAAGGTCGCAATCGTGATGGGGTGCGGGTCCTCCGGCCCGGGCTGGGGCAACGGCAAGGCGACCGCCGTCCTGTTCGCCCGTCAGGGCGCGACCGTGGTCGGGACGGATCGCAATTCCGACGCGGCGGAGGAGACCCGGCGGACCATCGAGGAGGAGGGCGGAATCTGCCACGTCCAGGCCTGCGATGCGACGGACGGCGCCGCCGTCGAGTCGTTCGTGGGTGAAACCGTCGCCCGCTTCGGCCGGATCGACATCCTCGTGAACAATGTCGGCCAATCGGAGCCCGGCGGACCGGTCGATATGAGCGAGGAGGTCTGGGCGGCGCAGTTCCAGCTGAACGCCACCACGGCGTTCCTCGGCTGCAAGCACGTGATCCCGATCATGGAGCGCCAGGGCGGCGGCGCCATCGTCAACGTCTCGTCCGTCGCGGCGCTCCGCTACATCGGCAAGCCGCAGGTCGGCTACGCGGCCGCCAAGGCGGCGCTGATCCAGTTCACGAAGACCACGGCCGTCATTCATGCGGCGGCGGGCGTGCGGCTGAACTGCGTCGTACCCGGCCTGATGCACACCCCGCTCGTGAGCCGGCTCGCCGAGAAATACGCCGGCGGCGACTACGAGGACTTCGTGCAGCGGCGGCACGACCAGGTGCCGATGGGCCGGATGGGAGACGCCTGGGACGTTGCCCATGCGGCTTTGTTCCTGGCCTCCGACGAGGCCCGCTACGTGACCGGGACGGAAATCGTGGTCGATGGGGGAATCACGGCGGCGACCCGGTGACGTGTCATTCCGGGGCTCGCCGCAAGGCGAGAACCCGGAACCCACGGCTCACAAAATCGTCGCCACCGAGGTGTTGCGGTCCGTGGGTTCCGGGTTCCGCTTCGCGGCCCCGGAATGACCACGGCTACTCCCAAAACCCCGGACGGCTCTCCGCCAGCACGGGCCCGATCCGGATCGCCGCGACCCGGACGGCGAGCCCGGTCGCGTCGTCTGTCTCCACCGCGAGGCCGGAGAGCGTGCCTTCGCCGGTCGCGACCTCGGCGCGGGAGCCGGGGACCTTCTCGATGAAGCGCCGGATCGGTTCCTCACGCTGCAGGCCGAGCACCGATTCGTAGTCGCCGCACATGCCGGCGTCCGACAGGTAGGCCGTGCCGGCCGGCAGAATGCGGGCATCCGCCGTCGGCACATGCGTGTGGGTGCCGACCGCCACGGACACGCGCCCGTCGAGATGATAGGCGAGGGCCTGCTTCTCGCTCGTCGCTTCGGCGTGGATGTCCACCAGGATCGCGTCCGCGACCTGCCCGAGAGGACATTGGGCAATCTCGCGATCGACGCCGACGAACGGGTCATCCAGCGCTTCCATGAAAAGGCGCCCGAGCACGTTGACGACGAGGAGGCGCCGGCCGTCGCGAAGATCGATGAGGGTTGCGCCGCGGCCCGGCGTGCCGGCGGGATAGTTGCAGGGCCGGATCAGCCGGGGCTGCCGGGCGATGAAGACCAAGGCTTCGCGCTGGTCCCACGAATGGTTGCCGAGCGTCACGGCGTCGGCGCCCGCTTCGATCAGCTCGGCGCAGATCGTCTCCGTAATGCCGAAGCCGCCGGCCGAGTTCTCGCCGTTGATGACGATCGCGTCGAGCGCCCAGCGATCCTGGAGGATGGGCAGGCGGTCGAGAACGGCCTTGCGTCCGGGCCGGCCGACGACATCACCGAGGAAGAGGAGACGCATCAGGGAAGCGTCCGGGCGCCCGTCACGCGCTCTCGCTCTTGTGACCCGGCGGCCGGACCACCTCCCGCTCCGTCACGATCAGGTCGAGCGGACGGTCGTGCTCGTCCATCGGCACCGCGTCGATCTCCTGGGCCGAGAAGGCGAGGCCGATCGTCAGCAGCGCGTGTCGGGCCGACAGGCCCGCGATGGCGCGGTCGAAATGGCCCTTGCCATAGCCGAGCCGGCCGCCGCTCCGGTCGAAGGCGCAGAGCGGCACGAGGAGCGCGTGAGGATAGACTTCGGCCGCGTCCGGGCCGGGCTCCATGACCTTGAACCCGCCATGGACCAGCATGTCGCCCGGCCGCCATTCCCGCCACGAGAGTTCGGGATGGAGGATCTGCGACAACGCCACGATCCGGCGTCGGGCGGCCAGCGCCTCCAGGATCGGCCGGGGATCGACCTCGCTCCGCATCGGCCAATAGCCGCCGACGGGTTCGGTTTCGGCCAAATCCGGCAGGGCAAGCGCGCGTTCCGCGATCGCGCGCGACGCCTCGGCGCGGAACTCCCGGTCGAGCGCATCGCGGCGGGCGAAGCCCTCCTCGCGCAGGCGCAGCTTGGTGTCGGCGATGGAGAGGTCGTGCATGGGGGAAGCGCGGAGCCACGAGAGCCGTTGGAGATCGATCCCGGGAACCTACAACGTAGGTGGGAGCCGTGTTGACCAAGTCCACGGACGAGGCCAGGAACAGCCCCCTTTGGAATCGATAAGGCCCCGGGGATATTGTCTCCTGACGCGCCCCGCAGCTCCGCAACCCGGATATAGCGACAGCGGCCTGTCCGCGCCAGGGCGCGATGGCCATGCGCCCGCGTTCAGCGGGCCGAGCCGGACGCCGCGTCGCGTGCAGGACGTGGCCCGCTCGATGGCTCGTGGAACGCGCTCGTGCTAGTCGCCGCCTTCGCGCCCGTCATTCGGGGCGGTATCTCTCTCCTGCACGGGCAGGACGTTGGCATCGGATGTGGGACGCCCCCTTGAGCCATCACCGCGAAGCCGAGACTCGCAGGTCGATCGTCGAGGCATGCCGGAGCATGAACGCGTTGGGGCTGAACCAGGGCACGTCCGGAAACATCTCCGTCCGGTCTCCGACCGGTCTCCTGATCACCCCGTCCGGCCTTCCCTACGACGCGATGATGCCGGACGACATCGTGCCGATGCAGCTGGACGGCAGCCATGATCACGCCCTCGCGCCCTCCTCCGAATGGCGCTTTCACCGGGACATCCTGACGGCGAGGCCCGAGATCGGCGCGATCGTGCACGCGCATCCGATCTATGCCACGGCCTTCGCGATCTGTGGGCAGGACATCCCTGCCATTCACTACATGATCGCCGCCGCGGGCGGGCCGAACGTGCGGTGCGGCGCCTACGCGACCTTCGGCACTCCCGAGCTGTCGCGGGCCGCTCTCGCGGCGCTGGAGGGCCGGAACTGCTGCCTCCTCGCCAATCACGGCATGATCGCGACCGGGCCCACCCTCGGCAAGGCGATGTGGCTCGCGGTCGAGCTCGAGACGTTGTGCCGGCAATATGCCGTCGCGCTTCAGATCGGCGCGCCCCGGGTCCTGCCGGATGACGAGATCGCGCGCGTGGTCGAGAAGTTCAGGAGCTACGGCCCGCGGCCGCGCACGGCGGACGCATCGTGAGCGAGCGGGCCGACAAGGAGGATGGGGCCGAGCTCGACCTCCTGATCATCGGCGGCGGCGTCAACGGCACGGCTGTGGCGCGCGACGCCGCGGGCCGCGGCCTGAAGGTGCTGCTCGTCGAGAAGGACGATCTCGGCCAGGGGACCTCGTCGCGCTCCAGCAAGCTCGTGCATGGCGGCTTGCGCTACCTAGAGAACTACGAATTCCGGCTTGTTCGGGAGGCTCTGGCGGAGCGCGAGGTGCTGCTGCGCTCGGCGCCTCACATCGTGTGGCCCATGCGCTTCGTCCTGCCGCACTCGCCCGAGCAGCGGCCCGCCTGGCTCGTCCGGCTCGGGCTCTTTCTCTACGACCATCTCGGCGGCCGCGAGCGCCTGCCCGGCACCCGCCGCCTCGATCTCGGGCGCGACCCGGAAGGGGCGCCCATCCGCCATGAGTTCCGTCGCGGATACGCGTACTCGGATTGCTGGGTCGACGATTCCCGGCTCGTCATCCTGAACGCGCTCGATGCAGCGAGGCTCGGGGCCGGCATCAGGCCGCGCACGATGCTTGCCGGCGCGCGCCGCGAGGGCCAGGTTTGGCGAGCCGAGCTACTCGACGTCGCGGCGGGAGAGCGCCGCGTCGTGGGCGCCCGTGCGATCCTCAACGCCGCCGGGCCGTGGGTCGATGACGTGCTTGGCCGCACCGGCGTCAACGCGTCCCGTGCGGTGCGGCTCGTGAAGGGGGGCCACATCGTCACCCCCCGGTTCTGGGACGGCCCCGAGGCCTATATCCTGCAGAACGACGACGGGCGCATCGTCTTCGTCCTTCCCTACGAGGGCGAGTTCGCGCTGATCGGGACGACCGATGTCCCATTCACCGGGCAGCCGGAGGCCGTCGCCATCAGCGAGGAGGAGACGTCCTACCTTCTGCGGGTCGTGAACCGATACTTCAAGCGCGAGCTTGGGCGGGCGGAGATCGTCCACTCCTACGCGGGCGTCCGTCCGCTCCTGGACGATGCCGCCGGAAGGGGCGCCTCGGCGGTCACGCGCGATTACGTGTTCGACCTCTCCCCGGCCGAGCCGGTCGCGGGTGGGCCGGCTCCCCTGTTGTCGGTCCTCGGGGGCAAGATCACGACCTCCCGCAAGCTCGCCGAGCACGCGATGGATCGGCTGGCGCCGTTTTTCCCTGGCGCGGGCCGGGCGTGGACGGCAGGCGCGAACCTGCCCGGGGGCGATTTGCCGAAGGCCGATTTCGAGATGTTCCGGGCCGATCTCGCCCGCCGCTTTCCCGGTCTTCCCGAGCGGCTGCGCACCCATTTCGGCCGGCTCTACGGCACGGCAGCCTGGTCGATCCTCGACGGGGTCAAGAGGCCGGTCGATCTCGGCCGTCACTGGGGGGGCCTTCTGTACGGGCGGGAGGTCGAACACCTGATCGCGCAGGAATGGGCCAGGGAGGCGGAGGATGTGCTGTGGCGTCGCACGAAGCACGGCCTTCACATGACCGGCCCGGAACGCGCGGCGTTCGAGAACGGCTTCAGGAACCGCAGGGCCGCTTGACACGAGCGCTATCCGATCCCGAATCGTCCGCCTATACTGCGGCATCGCCATCATGTCGTCTCACTGACATCGTTTGACGAGCTCAGGTGTCCTCTTTGGTGGGTCGGTATGACGGTTCGGCTTTCTGCGTATCTGGCGCCGCTGGCGCTCGTTCTCTCTTGGCAGGCGCTCGCGGCCACGCCGCCGCGCGATCCCAGCGGCGCCTGGCTCACGGAAGATGGACGCGCGCGCGTCCGGGTCGAGAAATGCGGCCCGTCTCAGGAACAGGTGTGCGGCTACGTCGTATGGATTAAGGCGGGCAGCAGTGCCCCTACCACGGATCGAAACAATCCCGACCCCCGCAAAGCCAGCCGAGCGCTCCTCGGCCATCAGCTCATGCTCGGGCTGAAACCCAATGCTGACGGTCAGTACGAGGGGCTGATCTACAATGCCGAAGACGGTAAGACATATGACGTGACGGTCTGGATCGAGGGGCGCGGGGATCTCAAGGTGAAGGGTTGCCTCGTCAGTTTCCTCTGCAGCACCCAGACTTGGACCCGCACAAGCGATTTGCAGCCCGGTCAGCTGGCGGCCTCGACCGGTACGCCCGGCGGCCCCCGGCCGGACCCGGAATGGGCCGTGAAGTCGACGGGCTCGACCTCGCCCGCGCAGGCCGTCCAGCGGCGTGACGCGACGCCTCGACCCTGACGGGTGCAGCCGCGCGGCTGCGCGACATCTTGGACATCGGCAGGCCCATCTTCAGGCCCGAGCCCGCAAGGATCGACAGACTTGCCCGTTGACGTAAAATCCGAGGCCTCGTCCGAGGCCGCGTCGGCCAAGCCGTACGCCGATCCGACCTTTATCGCGGAGGGCCTCGTCCGCGGCTCCATCCGGCATCCCTGGCTGGTGATCGCGGCCTCGATGGTCATCACGCTCCTCGGTCTCTACGTGACCGTGACCAGGTTCGCGATCACGACCGAGACCGATCAGCTGCTACAAACGGACGCCGCCTGGGCGCAGGACAAGATCGCGTTCGAGGACGCCTTCCCGCAATTCACCAAGACGATGGTGGCCGTGCTCGACGGCGAAACGCCGGAGGTGACGGAAGCCGCTGCCGCGAATCTCGCAGCCGCGATCGCGGCGGCGCCCGGCCCAGCGATCAGGAAGGCGTGGCGTCCCGACGGCGGACCCTTCTTCGACCGGAACGGGCTTATGCTGCTGCCCTTGGCCGAGGTGAAATCCACGACGGATGCCCTCCTGGGACAGCAGGAGACGCTCCTCGCCTTGTCAGGCGACCCCAGCCTGCGCGGTCTCCTGCGGCTGATTCAGCTGGGCGCTCAGCGCGGCGCTCTCGACGCCAACCTGAACCTCCTCGATCGCATGAGCGACATCGTCGAGCGCGTCCTCAAGGGGGAGACGGCGCGCTTGTCGTGGCAGACGCTGATGTCCGGTCGGGCGGCCGAGCCGCGGCAGTTGCGGCGTTTCGTGCTCGTCGACCCGAATCTCGATTATCAGGCTCTCGAACCGGCCGCGGCCGCGACCGCCCGCATCCGGGAGATCGCACGAGATCTCGGTCTCTCCCCGGAGAAGGGCGTGCGCGTCCGGCTTACGGGCGCCGCGCCGCTCGCGGACGAGGAGTTCGCCACCGTTCGGGAAGGCGCGCCCCTTCACCTGGGGCTGACGGTGGTCGCGATCGCCGTGATCCTCTACCTGGCGCTGAGATCGGGCCGCGTGATCTTCGCCGTGCTCGTCACGACGCTGGCGGGCCTCGTGGTCACGGTCGGGACAGGCCTTCTCATGGTCGGGCGGTTCAACGTGATCTCGGTCGCGGTCGCGGCGCTCTTCCTCGGGCTGGGAGTCGATTTCGGCATCCAGGTCGCGGTCCGCTACCGCGACGAGCGCCACAAGCTCGACGACATCCGGGGCGCCATGAGGCTCGCGGCCAAAGGCGTCGGCTGGTCGTTGACGCTCGCAGCTTTGTCTTTGCTGGCGGGCTTCTTCTCTTTCCTGCCGACGTCATTCAAGGGGGTGTCGGAACTCGGCCTCATTACCGGGGTCGGGATGATCATCGCCTTCGTGGCGAGCCTGACGCTTCTGCCGGCCCTGATCGCCGTGCTGCGGCCGCCGGGGGAGCAGGATACGGTCGAGATGCCGGCGCTCGCGGCGGTCGACCACTGGATCCTCGCCCACCGCAAGCTCGTGATCGTGGCTTCGACCTTGCTCGTTGCGGCTGGGTTGCCGTTCCTCCTGCGGCTCGATTTCGACGCCAACCCCATGCATCTGCGCAGCGACGCTACGGAGGCCGTCGCGACCTTCCTCGATCTCAGCCGTCAATCCGGTCAGACACCCAACACGCTGAGCGTGCTGGCTCCTTCGCTGGCGGCCGCGCGCCCCCTCGCGGAGCGGCTCGCCGCCCTGCCGGACGTGTCGCGTGTGGTGACGCTCGCCACGTTCGTGCCCGAGGACCAGGACGCGAAACTCGCGCTCATCCGCGCGACGGCCGAGGAGTTTGGGGCTCTGCTCGATCCGTCGCCGCCGGCGCCGCCCCCGACCGACGCCGAACTCGTGGAGGCGCTGCGTCGGGCGTCGGAGGCGCTGCGGGCCAAGGCCGGCCCTGCCCCGAACCCGCAGGCCCGGCTCGCCGGCGACCTCCAGCGCCTCGCCGAGGCGGGCCCGGACAGACGCGTCGCCGCCCAGGACGCGCTCGTCGGCGGTCTGCCGGGCCTGTTCGAGCAGCTGCGCCTGCTGCTCTCGCCCGAGCCCGTCAGCATCGAGACGTTGCCTCCGACCCTGCGGGACGATTGGCTCGCCAAGGACGGCCGCGCCCGCATCGAAGTCACGCCGACCGGCGACGCCAATGACAACGCCGTGCTGGAGCGCTTCAGCGCGGCTGTTCGGACGGTCGCCCCGAACGCGACGGGTGCGCCGGTCGAGATCGTCGAATCAGGCCGCGTAATCGTGAGGGCATTCCTGGTCGCGGGCGGCATCGCGCTCGCGGCGATCTTCGTGATCCTGACTCTCGCGCTGAGGCGGCCGGCCGATGTCGCGCTCACGCTCGGGCCCCTCGTCATCGCCACGATGCTGACGCTCGAGGCGGCCTACCTCTTGGGGATGCCGCTGAACCTCGCCAACATCATCGCGCTGCCCTTGATGCTGGCGGTCGGCGTCAACTTCCATATCTACTACATGATCGCGTGGCGGAACGGAGTCTCGGACATGCTCGCCTCGAGCCTCACCCGGGCGATCTTCTTCTCCTCGCTGACGACCGGGGTGGCGTTCGGCAGCCTGTGGCTGTCGCACCATCCGGGAACGGCCAGCATGGGCAAGCTCCTGACCATCTCGCTCGTGTTCACGCTGCTTGCCGCGTTCGTGATCGTGCCGGCCTTCCTCGGGCCGCCGCGCGCCCCGCTCCCGCCTGGCAGACCGAAGGCGCGCGCGTGACCGCTTGGGTTGACGGGCGGCGTCGCAGCGTTCTGGTGTAGGAAGAGGAACTGAGTCGATCCGATCCGGCCCGGTCGCGGCCAGGGAGAGTTCTCGTGCGCTGTCAGGTTCCCGTCGCGAACGCCCGACGCATCTTGTGCGTCTTCCCAGCCTATACGCCCTCCTTCGGCACGTTCGCGCATGCCTATCCCCTGATGGGCGGCGTCAAGGCGTTCATGCCGCCGCAAGGCTTGCTCCTGATCGCGGCCTATCTGCCGGAGAGCTGGCCCGTCCGCTTCGTGGACGAGAACATCGCCCCGGCATCCGCGGCTGATTTCACCTGGGCCGACGCCGTGATGGTCAGCGGCATGCACGTTCAAGCGAGCCAGATCCGCGACATCCGCGATCGCGCGGCTTCCGCCGGCAAGGTGACGATCCTCGGTGGGCCCTCGGCCTCCGGTGCGCCCGAATGGTACGGGACCTTCGACTACCTCCATATCGGCGAGATGGGGGACGCGACCGACGACCTCGTGCGCCGTCTCGACGAGAGCGTGACGCCTCCCCTCGAGCAGGTGCGTCTGGAGACCCGGGAGCGGCTGCCGCTCGCCGACTTCCCGAGCCCGGCTTACGATCGCGTTCCGTTGAAGCGCTACCTCATCGGCAGCCTCCAGTTCTCGTCCGGCTGCCCGTACCGGTGCGAGTTCTGCGACATCCCGGCGCTCTACGGCCGCCAGCCGCGGCTGAAGACGGCGGAGCAGCTTTGCGGCGAGCTCGACGCCATCATGGCGCAGCCGGCGCGGCCCGCCGTCATCTATTTCGTCGACGACAATTTCATCGGCAACCGCAAAGCCACGCGCGAGATGCTGCCCCACCTCGTCGCCTGGCAGAAGCGGAACGGCTACCCTTTACAGTTTGCCTGCGAGGCGACGCTGAACCTCGCCCAGCAGCCGGAGATCACCGCGCTGATGCGCGAGGCGAACTTCATCACGGTGTTTGTCGGTATCGAAACCCCCGATGCCGATGCGCTGAGGCAGATTGACAAGGGCCACAACGCCAAGCTGCCGATCCTCCAATCCATCGACACGCTGAACGGCTACGGCCTCGAAGTGACGTCCGGCATCATTCTCGGCCTCGATACGGACAGTCCGGAAAGCGAGATCAGGCTGCGCGAGTTCGTGGACGCGTCAAACGTGCCGGTCCTGACGATCAACCTTCTCCAAGCGCTCCCTAAAACGCCTCTTTGGGACCGCCTTGAGAAGGCGGATCGGATCGACCACGACCCATCGCTCGAATCGAACGTTCGCTTCGTCATGCCGTACCGGGACGTGCTCGCCGCCTGGAAGCGCTGCATCGCTCACGCCTACACGCCCGAGCGGCTGTTCCGGCGCTTCATCCACCAGATGGACGCGACCTATGCGCACCGGATCCAGACGCCTGTTCGCAGCCGCCTGACCCTCTCGAACCTTCGCCGCGGGCTCGTGCTGGCTGCCAATATCGCGATCCGGGTGGGGCTCCTGTCCGATTATCGGCGGGTCTTTTGGCGCGCGGCGCGCGAGGCGATCAAGCGCGGTCAGATCGAAGCCATCTTCAATATGGGCTTCGTCGCCCACCACATGATCCGGTTCACCGGCGAAGCGCTCGCCGGCCAGCAAAACGCATCCTTCTACGCCGTCCGATCAGATGACGATGCGGTCATGACTGGGCCAAGCGCGACCCCGTCACCGGGGGGGCGGCTCAAGCAGGCCGCCTGAGCGGCTCGCATCAGCGGCGCGTGCCGGCTTTCCGGTACTTCGCGATGGTCGCCTGGCAGCGAGGCGACACTTCCTTGAACCTCTGCTGGAAGCACTGTTCCACCTGCGGCGAACCGGGGTCGAAAGTGGAGCACAAGCGGCTGTAATCGGCGGTGCAATCCCGCCTGTACTCCGCCTGCTCCTGGTCCTTGGCCGATTGCGCAAAGGCCGGCGCCGCCGCGGCGAGGAGGAGAGCTGCCAGAAACGCGGCCGACTTGATCGAGTTCATCTCCGGGCACCTTTGGTCGTCATGGTTATGGTGCAGACAACGCGCCCGTCGCGAAATCGTCCCGATAACCCGGCGAGGCAATCGGACAATCTCCGGCGCGAGACGCGCGGGCGACTGCTCGGCGCCGATTACGTCCCGCTGAGCGGCTTGTCTCGTCAGGTGTTTTCCGCGATCAGCTTGTCATCCGGCGCCTCTCGGGCGCGCACGAGCGAGGCGGATCAATGAGACGGAGCGTCGCCGGCCTTCTCGCGGGCGTCCTCGCCGGCATCTTGGCGGCGACGAGCGCCGCTGCGGACTGGCCGACGCGGGTCGTGAAGATCGTCGTCCCGTTCGGGCCGGGCTCCACTCCCGATTTCGCGGCGCGGCTCCTCGCCGACCGTCTCCAGGCCCGGCTCGGGCAGCCCTTCGTCATCGAGAACAAGGCCGGCGCGGGCGGAAATCTCGGGACGGATGCGGTCGCGAAAGCCGATCCGGACGGCTACACGCTCGGGGTCAGCATCGTCGGTCCCCTGGCCCTGAACGCGCTGCTCTTTCCCAAGATGCCCTACGACCCCGCCAAGGACCTGACGCCGATCACCATCGTGGCCGAGCAACCCAGCATCCTGGTCGTGACCCGGGATCTCCCGGTGGCCAACGTGGAGGATCTCGTCGCGCTCCTGAGGCGCGAGCCCGGAAAGTACAATTTCGGCTCGATCGGGATCGGTTCTCTGTCGCATCTCGCCATGGAGGCGCTGGCGACCAGGAGCGGCACGCGTCCGGTCCACATCCCGTTCTCTGGCTCGCCCGCGGCCGTGACCGCGCTGATCCGTGGCGACGTGCAGATGGCCGTCCTGCCGGCCGGCTCCGTCGTGCCGCAGGCAGAGGACGGCAAGCTCCGCATGCTGGCCGTCACGGCGTCGCAGCGCTCGCCGCTGCTCCCGAGCCTCCCGACCCTGAAAGAGAGCGGGTTGGCGGATGTCGAGGCGAATGCCTGGATTGGGCTGATCGCGCCGGCCCGGCTGGAGGAAGCAGTCGTCGCCCGGCTCGGGAGCGCCGTTCGTCAGGTGCTCGGGGAACCCGAGGTCCGAGTGAAGCTTAAGGCCCAGTTCATGGAGCCCGGCGGGATGAGCGCCGAGGAGTTCAGGGCCGTCATCCAGTCCGAACTGGACCGCTGGGGCCCGGTGATCAAGGCGAACAACATAAGGATGGGCCAGTGAAACTCGAGCCGTCGAGTAGGGGGCCCAGAAACCGATGTCATGACGCGCGAAGCGCGAATACCGCGAAGAGCTCGCCGCAATCCATGAACATAGCCTCACGCGCCCAGCCGGCATGCCCGGCCAGCGTCTCGAAGCTGTGCGGCGTGTATTTGTAGCTGTTCTCGGTGTGGATCGTCTCGCCTGCCGCGAACGGGATCGTCATGTCCGAAATCCGCACAGCCTGCTTATGCCGGCTGACGAGGTGCATCTCGACGCGGCTCCGCTCGCGGTTGAAGAAGGCGCGATGCGCGAAGGAGCGGAGGTCGAAATCCGCCCCGAGCTCCCGGTTCATGCGGGCGAGAAGATTGAGGTTGAAGCGCGCCGTGACGCCGGCCGCGTCGTCGTAGGCGGCGTTCAGGATCGAATCCCCCTTGACGAGGTCGACCCCGAGGATCAGGAGCGCGCCGGGCCCCAGGAGCCGGGCGAACCGGCCGAGCAGCCACACCGCCACGTCCGGCTCGAAATTGCCGACGGTCGAGCCCGGGAAGAAACCGACGACAGGTCGTCCCGTGACCGTCGCGGGAAGCGACACGTCCTGCGTGAAATCGGCCGCGACCGGGGTGATTTCCAGACCGGGCAGGTCGGCGCGGAGCTGATCCGCTTCGGCGTTCAAGAAATCTCCCGAGACGTCCACCGGCACATAGGCGGAGACGTCGGGGATGGCCCGAAGCAGGACGCGGATCTTCTCCGTCGAGCCCGACCCGAACTCGACCACGGCCGCGCCTGCAGGCGCGAGCCGACCGATGGCGCCGGCGTTGTCGCGCAGGATTCCGAGTTCCGTGCGGGTCGGGTAGTATTCCGGCAGCCGCGTGATCTCGTCGAACAGGCGCGAGCCTTCAAGGTCGTAGAAGTATTTCGGCGGCAAGACCTTCTGCCGCCGGCTTAGCCCCTCGATCACGTCATCCAGGAAGGACGAATGTCCGCGCAGGCCGGATATCGGCAGAGGCCGAGCGGCGACGGCGACAGGGGCGTTCATCGAAAGGCCGTGCGCCGGCGCAGTCAAACGGTGTCGTCGGCGAGGCGAAGGCCCGTGAACTGCCAGCGCTGCTGCGGGTAGAAGAAATTGCGGTACGTCACCCGGCTATGACCGGCGGGGGTCGCGAGCGAGGAGCCGCGCAGCACCATCTGGTTGGCCATGAACTTGCCGTTGTACTCGCCCAGCCCGCCCTCGACCGGCCGGTAGCCGGGATAAGCCACGTAAGGGCTGCGCGTCCACTGCCAGACGGCTCCGAAGGCGTCGTCGAGCTCGCCCGAGCGGGCCGCTGCCTCCCATTCGAACTCGCTCGGCAGGACATTGCCGGACCAGCGCGCGAAGGCATCCGCCTCGTAGTGGCTGACGTGGCATACGGGGGCGGCAGGATCGATCGGGCGAAGCCCGCCGAGCGTCATCGACAGCCAGCGCCCGCCGACCTCGCGCCAATAGCCGGGCGCCGCCCAGCCTTCAGACAGCACTGTCACCCATCCGTCCGACAGCCAGAGCTCGGGGCGCGTGTAGCCGCCGTCCTCCATGAAGCCGAGCCACGCCCGGTTCGTGACGAGCCGGCGCGCGACGCGGACGTCGTGGACCAGCGCGTCGTGCAAGGGACCCTCGTTGTCGAAGGAGAAGCCGCGCCCGTCATGGCCGAAGCGACGAATGCCGCGCGCCAGCTCGACGGAGCCGTCGGCGCCTCCCGGCATCGGAGCGGCCCAGAAGGGATCGTAGGCCGGCAGCGTCGGGTTCTGCGCAAAGGCGTGCAGGATGTCGGTGAGGATCAGCTCCTGATGCTGCTGCTCGTGATTGAGGCCGATCTCGACGACCGCCCCGACGGCGTCCGTCTCCTCGGCCGGGAGCGTCTCCAGAAGCGACAGGACTGCCGCGTCGACATGTGCGCGGTAGCGGCCGACCTCCTCGGCATTCGGTCGCGTGACCATGCCGCGGTGGAAACGGGCATGGCGTGGCCCGGCCGCCACGTAATAGGAGTTGAACAGGAAGGCGAAGCGCTCGTCGAAGGACCGGTAGGCCGGGACGCGCGGCTGCAGAAGGAACTGCTCGAAGAACCAGCTGGTATGGGCCCGGTGCCACTTGGTCGGGCTCGCGTCCGGCATCGACTGGACCTGCTGGTCCTCCGGCGAGAGGAAGCTCGCCCGCCGTTCCGTTTCGCCCCGGACCTCCCGGAAGCGGCCGATCCAGCTCGTCGCCTCGCCCGGCGAGGGGCCGGGCCGGGCCTCGGCCGCGGGCTTGTCTTCTTCGATCAGCACGCTGAACTCCTCGACGGCATGGCAGGGTGCGACCGCAGCCTCATCCGGTGCCAGACAATATGGTGGCTTTCGTGACCGTGACCAGCACGGGCGATGTCGCGTCGCGGGTCCCGGCCTTTGAGGACTTCGATCTGCGACGAAGAACCGTTACCGGCATGGAGATCGGACGGCAGGGCCGATGCCAGGAGGAAGCGCATGAGCGATATGATCGGGTTTATCGGGCTCGGCCGCATGGGACGCCCCATGGCGATCAATCTCTGCCGGAAGGGCTTCCGGCTCCTCGTCCACGACACGAACCGCGCGGCCGTGGAGGAGCTCGAACTCCACCAGGCGAGAGGAGCGGGTGGCGCCGCGGAGGTGGCGGCCGGCTCCGGCGTCGTGATCACCATGCTGCCGAACTCGGCGATCGTGACCGACGTGGTGGCCGGACCGACCGGCATCCTGGCTCACGCGGAGCCGGGAACGCTTGTCATGGATATGAGCACCGTCTCGCCGGAGACGACGGACGCCATGGCGGCTGCCGCGGCGCAGGCCGGCATGACGTTTGTCGACGCGCCTGTCGGTCGCCTAGCCAGCCACGCGGACCGGGGCGAGAGCCTGTTCATGGTCGGGGGCTCCGAGGCGGATTTCGCGCGCGTGCGGCCGCTTCTCGAAGGGATGGGCTCGACCATCCACCATTGCGGGCCCGTCGGCTCCGGGACCCGCACGAAGCTCGTGAACAACTACCTCGCCGTCTCGTCCTGCCAGCTCAACGCGGAGGCCTTGGCCCTGTCGCAGCGCTTCGGGCTCGACCTCGCCCGCACGCTCGAGGTGATCCACGGCACGACGGCGACGAACGGCCAGCTGAAGATCAACTGGGCCTCGAAGGTGCTCCTCGGCGACATCGAGCCAGGCTTCACCATCGACCTCGCCCACAAGGACCTGACCCTGATTGTCGAGGCCGCGAACGCGGCCCGCGTGCCGATGCCGGTCGGGGCCGCGGCCCGGGAGGCGTTCAGCACAGCGCGCGCACGCGGTTTCGGCGGCAAGGACTTCTCGGCCATGGCCGACGCGCTCTGCGACACAGCCGGGATCGAAAAGCCACGGCTGAAGGGGTAGCGGCGGCGCTTGCCGAGGCGGCCCGGCTCGGCTGATAGTCGGGTGCCGGGACGCCTCGACGCTCCCGGTCTGCACGACGCGACCGGGAGGAAAACATGACGCTTTCACGGAGAACCCTCGTTCAGGGGTCGGCGGCGCTCACTGCCGCGGCCGTGTCGGGCCGCGCCTCGGCGCAGGTCCCGGCTGTCAAGATCGGCGTCCTGGCCGATTTCTCCGGGATCTACATCGATCTCCTGGGTCCAGTGGGCGTCGCTTGCGCCAAGCAAGCGGTCCTCGATTTCGCGCCCGAGACGAAAGGGTTCACGGCCGAGATCGTCTTCGGCGACCATCAAAACAAGGCCGATATCGGGGCCGGCCTCGCTCGGCGATGGATCGAGCAGGAAGGGGTCGACATGATCACCGGCCTGCCGAACTCGTCGGTCGCGCTCGCCACCGCCTTCGTCGTGAAGGAGCGGGACAAGGCCTGCATCGGGGCGGCCGTGACCGCCATGGAGTTTACCGGCGCCCAATGCACGCCGAACAACGTCGCCCTGACCTACGACGCCTACATGCTGGCGAAAGGCACCGCGGTCGAGACGGTCAAGGCCGGCGGAAAGCGCTGGTTCTTCGTCTCCTCCGACAACGCGTTCGGGGCATCGCTCCAGCGCGAGACCGCGAGATTTGTCGAAGAGGCGGGCGGACAGGTGGTCGGCAACGCCCGCGTGCCGCTCGGCACGACCGACTACTCGTCGTTCCTGCTCGGCGCGCAATCGAGCGGCGCCGAGGTTCTCGGGCTCGCGATCGGCGGCTCCGACACGGTCAATTGCCTGAAGCAGGCCAACGAGTTTGGATTGCGTTCGAGGATGAAATTCGCCGCCATGGTGACCTTCCTCAACGACATCCACGCGCTCGGCCTGCCGGTCATGCAGGGCCTCCTGCACTCGAGCAGCTTCTACTGGGACACGAACGACCGAACCCGGGCTTTCACGAGCCGCGTCGTGCCGAAGCTCGGCGGCACCTATCCGGGCATGGTTCATGCGGGCTGCTATTCGGGGACGATGCACTACCTGAAGGCGGTCGCCGCGATGGGCGTCGTGGAGGCAAAGCGCAGCGGCGCCGCAACCGTCGCCCGCATGAAGTCGATCCCCATGGACGATGACGCTTTCGGCCCGATGACTATCCGGGAGGACGGCCGCGCGCTGTTCCCGGCCTACCTGCTCGAGGTCAAGACGCCAGCCGAGAGCACGAAGCCCTGGGATTACTGCAAGGTCGTGTCGAGGCTATCGGGTCCCGAGGCCGCGAAGCCCTTGAAGGAAGGCGGCTGCCCGCTGGTGAAGACCTGATTCGCGCCTGTCCCGAGCGGGTCGTCCCTCGCCGAGGCCGACCCGCTCTGACATCGTGCGTTATCACGAAGCTGCGGCTCGAAGATGAGCGCTACAGCTCCATCTTCATGGCTTCCGGGTAGTAGCGGAAACCGTCGCCCTGCTTGGCCACGTGGCCAATGCCCGGCCAGGCGAAATGGTAGGCGAGGATCGGGATGCGGTTGGCGGCCAGCATGGTCAGCAGCTTCACCCGCGTCTGCGCCGACTGCTTCGGATCGGTATCGTAGGCGAACTCGGTCAACGGCTTCTCCATCAGCAGCACCGGGTGATGGGTGAGGTCGCCGACGTAGGCGAGGGACTTGCCGCCCGATGTGATCATGAAGATCGTGTGCCCGACCGTGTGGCCGGGCGCCGAGATCGCCTGGATGCCGGGCAGGAACTCCTGACCGTCTTTGACGAAAACCATTCGGTCGCGGTTCGGAACCAAATTCTTCGCGGCTGTATCGAAGAACACCTTCATGGCAGGCGTCGCCTTCGACACGTCCGTCCAGTACTCGTAATCTGCCTGGCTGATGTAGTACTGCGCGTTGGGGAAATGCCGCGTGCCGTCGTCGGCCACGCAGCCCCCGCAATGATCGACATGGGCGTGGCTCATCACCACGGCGTCGATATCCTTCGGGTCGATCCCGGCCTGCTTCATGGTGGCGAGGAGCTTCCCGGTCGTGGGGCCGAACATCTTCAAGCTGCCCATGCCGGTGTCGAACATGACCATTCGATCGCCGGCATTGAGGATGAGAATGTTCTGCTCGAGGACGGCATTGCCGGCCGGCAGGAAATTGTCGCTGAGCTGCCTGTCCATCTCGGCAGGCGTGAGCCCTTTGAAGTTCTCCTTCGGATCGCCGAGAGGCAGCGTGCCGTCGGACACGATCGTGCCCTGCCAGTCGCCGTGCTTGAACCGGTAGAAGTAGGGAGCCTGGGCCGCCGCGAGAGGGGCCTTGGCGAAAGCCGGTCCAGACCCGATGGACCCTGCGGCGGCTGCTGTGGCGGCGCCGACCAGGAAACGGCGGCGCGGCAGAATGACTGAACCGTGTTGCATGACGACCTCCCCTTGTTCAGGAGAGGCTCTGCTTGATCTGAGGCGGAAGTGCGTCAACCGGCCGCGTCGGCGCGCTCAGTCCGCCGCCATCGCGCCGGGCCGTCCCGGTGGATCGACGCGCGTGTCGCGTCCACCGCCACCGTGACCGGCATATCGGCGACCGTGAACTCGTGGACGGCCTCCATTCCGAGTTCCGCAAAAGCGAGGACCCGCGAGGAGCGGATCGCCTTTGAGACGAGGTAAGCCGCGCCCCCGACCGCCACCAGGTAGGCGGCGCCGTGCCGGCTGATCGTCTCGATCGCGGCCGGCCCGCGCTCGGCCTTGCCGATCATGACGAGGAGGCCTGTCCGGGACAGGATCGGCTCGAGGAACTTGTCCATCCGGGCCGAGGTCGTGGGCCCGGCCGGTCCGACGGCTTCGCCCGCGACGGCGTCGACGGGACCGACATAGTAGATGGCCCGGTCCCGGAGATCGACCGGCAGCGGCTCGCCGGCCTCCAGCATCCGGGTCAGGCGCAGGTGAGCGGCGTCCCGGCCGGTCAGCAGCCGGCCCGACAGGAGGAGCGTCTCGCCGGCGCGCCAGGTCGCGACCTCGGCCCGGCTCAGACGGTCGAGGTCGACCCGCTTGGCCGCCCCGGCGCCCCTGAGAGCGATGTCCGGCCAGATCTCGGGCGAGGGCGGCGTGAAACTCGCCGGGCCGGAGCCGTCCAGGGTGAAATGCACATGCCGGTCGGCCGCGCATTGCGGGATCATCCCGACCGGCAGCGACGCCGCGTGCGCCCCGAAGGTCTTGATCTTCACGTCGAGCACGGTCGTGAGCCCACCCAGGCCCTGGGCGCCGATGCCGAGCGCGTTGACCCGGTCGCAGAGCTCGATCCGCATCTCCTCGAGGCGGGAAGCGGGCCCGCGCGCCTTCAGCTCGCTCATGTCGATCGGCTCGAACAGAGATTCTTTGGCCATCAGCATGGCCTTCTCGGCCGAGCCTCCGATTCCGAGGCCGAGGATGCCGGGCGGGCACCAGCCGGCCCCGAGGGTCTCGACGGTGCGGAGCACCCAATCGACGACCGAGTCGCTTGGGTTGAGGCAGACGAATTTGGCCTTGTTCTCCGAGCCGCCGCCCTTCGCGGCGACATGGACCTCGACGACGTCTCCCGCCACCATCTCGACATGGAGGGTGGCGGGCGTGTTGTCGCCCGTGTTGCGACGCTCGAACAGGGGGTCCGCCACCATGGAGGCGCGGAGCGGGTTACGGTCCTCGCGCCAGGCGCGGCGGACGCCCTCGTCGACAAGCTCCGCGAGAGGGCGCCGGGTGTCGAAGCGCGCTCCCATGCCGATCTTCATGAACACGTTCGCGACGCCCGTATCCTGGCAGATCGGCCGGCGGCCGAAAGCCGCCATCCGGGAGTTCACGAGGATCTGGCCGATGGCGTCCCGCGCCGCGGGGCTCTCCTCGCGTGCGTAGCTCGCGGCAAGGTGCCGGACGAAGTCTTCAGGGTGGTACGACGAGATGAACTGGAGCGCGTCTGCGACGCTCGTGATCAGGTGGTCTTCGGCGATGACCGCCATTACACCCCGCTCCTCACCTTTGCGCCAGCACCTCAGGGGGGCGCCGAGATAGGGGCGCCGGTACGATACGGGCTGCGCCGGCGAGCATATCCGGGGCGGGGTCGGCTCCCACGCCGGGGCCCAGGAGTGCCGGGCGGAAGACGAGGGACAGATCGCCCGTGGCTGAGCCGAGTGGCATCGGCACGGAGGACAGGCCGAGCGACGTGAGCGCGGCCGGCCGGACGGGCGGCGCAGCCGCGACCGCCACCGGGGGCTTCAACCGCGGCGGGACGATCACGATCTCGCGGCCGGCCGCCGCGAGCGCCTCGGGCCGGCTGACGCCGCCGAGCTCCGGAGCGCCGGCTCGGCTGAGGGCCGCGTAGGACGCGTGCTGGCCGCCATCCGCATAGGTGATGCGGACGGCCGCGCTGCCGTCCTCGACGAGCTTCGCGGTCTTGTCGGTCTCGTCCTTCAGGCGAGCCTGGGCAAGCGCCTCGCGACCGGCATCGCGGAACGGAGCGAACACGTAGCGGCCGCCCGCGACGCCGACGTTCGGCTCCCCGCCGGTTGCCTCGAAGCGGTCGTAGCCCTCCTTGAGCTGGCGCCAGAAGTCGATGTGCCGCTCCTGGCGGGCCCGCGCCATGTTCCGGGCCGTCATCCGGAACGGATAGGCCTGGAACTGGAACGCTCCCTGGCCGCCGAGGAACGCCTCGCGAGCGAGCGCGTAAATCTCGCTGATCTGGGAACTCGTCATGGCGTAGCAGCCCATCGACGAGCAGATGCCGTGGACCATCAGGTACGAGCCGGTGGCGCCGTGGGCGCGGTCATAGGCGTTGGGAAAGCCCAGATCAAAGGACAGGTGGTAGGCCGAGTTCGGGTTCAGCTGCCTCGTCGTGATCGAGTAGAAGCCCTCGGGCGTCATGCGATCCCCCTGCTTCTGCTTCGGGCCGAGCTGGCCGGACCAGCGGCAGATCGGAAACATCTTGAGGAGCACGTAGCGACCGTTGCTGGCCCTCTTCCAGACCTCGAGTTCCCCTTCCTTCTTGAAGGAGCGCATCAGGATCGGCGCGCCGGGCGCCGTGTCGCGGGCCGCCATCAAGGAGAGGGTCGCGGACGGGATCGGGGCAAGCGCCTTGGCCGAGGTGCCGATTTCGGCCTGCGCCGGAGCAGTCGCGATGAGCACGGCTGCGACGAGCCAGCACGTCGTCCGTGACCGCACGATCATCTTCGTTGTCGCCCTCGACCGATCAGGGGTGCCAGCACGCGCAACGTGAGCGGCGCACGCGTCTTGCACCGGATTGGGGCAGCAATAGGGGTGATTCGACTTAACGATCATGGACCAGTCAGGATTCGACGCTCCTCCGGCCGCGCGCTCTGGCCTGTGAATAGCGTCAGACCGACAAGCGCCAGCATCGGCCAGGGAACCCGAGGGCGTGGCAGAACGAGGATCGGCACTGCCGCTATGAAGAAGCGGAGGGCGGTCAGCTGGGGAGCGGAAAAGCCCTCAAGGCCGATCTTGGTGGCGACGAAGCCGAGCCTCAGATCAGGGAGACGAGCGCGGCGAGAAGCGCGTGCCGAAGCGTCATGGCCCTTCCGCTACCGAGCTCGGCCGGTCCAGAGCCGGAACGCGTCGACCCGCCCGAGCAGCGATTTGAGAGGATCGGCCGAGAACGCCTTCGTCATGAACTCGCCGTGCGAGACATCCGGGCCCGCCGGCACGAACGCGACCGTGTCCCGCCGGAGGGCGGCCGGAAGCCCACGGCCGAGCGCGACGCCCCGCCCGGTCAGCAGTCGCTGCAGCTCCTCGTTCTGCTCGCGCGAGGATGGCGAGTAGGCGCTGACGAACGTGGTGCGGCCGGCGCGCGAGCCGACGATGGTGGCGAAGCGCTCGACCTCTCCGAAGAGCCCGTCCATCAGGACGAGGCCGTGCAACCGGTCACCGACGCCGCCGATTTCGGCCGCGAAGGCGGCCGGAAGATAGCCGCCGCTATAGGCGACGAGGATCACGGGCAGGGTCTCGAAGCCGGACGAACCCGATAGGTCCGACAGCCGGGCCCCGGCCTCGTCTAGAAAGCGCCGGAAAGCGTTCGGCTGCCAGAAGGTGCCGGCGCTCGAGTCGAGCGCATCCACCGCGAGTTGAGGTGCGACCACGACGGCGTTCAGGCCGGAAGCCGCGACCTGTCGGGGCACGCCCTGCCGGCGGCAGACGTCCCTCTCGAGGGTGGCGAGGTTGCCGTGGAGGTACACCACCAGGACGGCCGGGCGGCCGGGGTCGAAGGTCCTCGGCACGGACAGGAGCACGCGCCGATCCGAGTAGGTCGAATCTTCCCAGTACACGCCCCCGCGCGGGGAGGTGTGGCCGCGCCGCTCGCCCTGGCGCTGGTCGAGAAACGGCGTGTTCTTGCCCGGGATGTCGCCGTCGTAGGGGAAGGGCGAGGTCTCGAACGGCACGAGCCAGGAGCGGGCGGCAGGCGTGCAGGCGACCGCCCGCGCGGTCCTGTCGATCAACATGCGGTTCTCCGCGATCGCCGGCCCTGTGAGGTTGAGGTGGACGGCAGCCACGAGGCCCGCGAGGATCGCGGACCCGCTCTGCCGCGCGGGCGGCCGGATCAGGCCGGCCCCGCGGCGGGCATGAGCTTCCGGGCCGAGGCTCGGCCGGGGAGCAGCACCGCATAGAAGGCCGGGAGGGCAAGAAGATAGGCCGCGGCCGCCACGAGCAGCACGGCCCCGAGCCCGAAGCTCGTCGCCACGAGCGGCACCAGCGCCGCACCCACGACCGAGAAGCAGCCGTTGATGCCCCAGGCCCAGATGAACATGTTGTCCTTGCCGAGACGGGCCAGCCACGACATCGCGGTCGGCATGGGGAAGCCCATCAGGAAGGCCGGCGGGAAGATGAGCGCGAAGCAGGCGAGAAGACGCAGCCCATAGGGGAGGGCGCCGATTGCGTCGAGCACCGGGTCGAGGGCGAGACCGTAAAGGGCGAGGATCGCCGCGATGGCGGCGAAGATGCGGGGCATCGTCCACCTGGCCCGGTCGAGATGGCGCTCCGACACGAAGCTTCCGGCCCCCGAGAAGACCAGCATGCCGGTGATCAGGACGGAGGCCGAGACGGTGGCGTTCGACAGCGCCAGGACGAAGTTGGCGATCAGGCCGACCTCGACCGTGATGTAGCCGAGCCCGAGGCAGGCGAAATACACGATCGTTCCTGACTTTCCCGGCTGCCGGCTGAAGATCGTGCGCCAGCCGAACACGACCGGGAGGGCGACGAGCGTCAAGTCCGCCAGGCAAGCGATCGCGAAGGTGGCCCAGATCAGAAGGTATCCCCATTCGTCCTGGAGCAGTTCGAGCCGGTCCGTGATCTTCGGCAGATCGCCCGGCCGCACATAAGCGGCGAAATAGGGCTGGTCGTTCGTCAGCCGCCGCGTGTCGAACACGTAGCGCCGGGCGATCTCGCCCCAGCCGCCGAAGATCAGGTGGTGCCATGCCAGACGTCCGAGGGTGACAGACGGCAGGGTGGTGGGCTCCGCCGTCTCCGGCTTGTCCGCCGTTCCCGTAGCCGGGTCCGGCTCGGCCACGCCCGAGGCGTCGAAGAAGATCTGGGCGCGGTAGCTCTCGAGAGTCGCGTCCGTGGCGCTCCCGTCGAAGGCGAGCCCGGGCGAGTAGATCTCGTCGAACGACATGGCGCGGGTGTGGTCGCGGAGGGTCGCGACCTCTACGTCCGTGAACCCGCCTCGCTTGTAGAGGACCGTCGCGGTCGAGAGGTAGCTCGACGCGACGAAGAAGGAGCGCGCCAGTCCCGCCGCGTCCTCCCGGCGGGCCGCCTCCGCCATCGTGGCGTAGAGTTTGAGGACCGATTTCGGCGGCTCCTCCTTGTTCCATAACGTGACGGACAGGATACCGTCGCCTTTAAGCGCCCGCATATACGCGCGCATCGCTTCGCGCGTGTAGGCGAATTTCTCGACCACCGCGAAGCCGCCGGGATTGGACAGACCGGCCGAATCCGCGAGGCTGAGGTCGATCACGTCGTAGCGTTCGCGCGTGTTGGCCAGGAACAATCGGCCGTCATGGTCGACGACGTCGAGTTTCGGGTTCCTGAGCAAGTCGCCGGTAAAGTCGCGGAGGTACGGGTCGCTCCGGAGCGCGCCCAGCACCGCCGGGTTGCCCTCCGCCGCCGTCACCTTGCGCGAGCCGACGGCCAGCGCGAGCGCGGTCGAGATGCCGCCTCCGAGCTGGACCACGAAGGTTTCGGGTTCTTTCTTAACAACATAGGGATAGTACATCGGCAGGAAACGGTAATAGGAGGTCTCGTCCGCGGGCAGCTTGCGGATGATGCCGATAGGTCCGTCCCCATCGATATACATGCCGAGATAGGCGTTGGATGGCATTTTCGGCAGGTTGAAGGCGGCGTTGTCGGAGAGGCCCGGCGCGAAATGGAGATAGGACGAGGAATAGACCTCCAGAAGCCCGAACGGGGAGGTGTTCAGGTAGACCCGCTCCGCGTCCGGAAACTTCCGAGCATAAGCGACGCCCTTGTAGTCCGAGGTGGCGAGCGTCGGGATGGCGAGAGCCGGCGGGAGTGCGACCTGCAGCGCGACCGCGGCCGCGGCCGCCCCGAGGAGGCTGCCGGCGAACGCGCGGCTCGGCAAGGCCGCGCACCAGGCAAGACCGCCCGCGAACCAGAGCGCGAGCGGGACCGCGATCAGGTTCTCGGGCGTCAGGAGATACATCGCGCCCAGGAGCGCGAGGCCGCACAGCCCGGAGCCAGCGAGGTCCGCGAAATAGACCCGCGCGAAGCCGGTCTTCGCCTTCAGGAACATGGTGCCGAGGAAGATGGCCCCGGCCAGGAAAGGGAGGAGGTACAGGATGAAATTGGCGAGCAGGCGCCATTTCTGGTTCGGGTCCGAGATCAGGAAGATCGCGTTGAACGGCACCTGCTGGGCGAGGAGGTTCGACGCGACGGTCAGGGGCCCGAACGCGATCAGGGCGCAACCGGCGCCGCCGCGCCAATGGCGCTCGAACCACGACGTGGTCACGCACATGGCGGCGCTGGTCAGCCCGAATCCCAGCATCGCGAGGCTCACCACGAGCGAGCCGAAATGCGCCCAGTTGCCGACCGAGAAGATCCGCATGACGCAGATCTGGAGCGCGATCACGGCGCCTGCGATCAGGCCGACGCAGAGGTAGAGCCAGCCGTCGAACTGGAGTTCCGTGCGAGACACGGGGGCGAGCCGGTGCGGTGCGTTCACGGGCGCGCTGTCACGTCGGGGGCGCGCGACGCGAACCCGGAACGCATGACCCGCGCCTCGGCCCTGGTTCAGCAGCGCCGGGCGCGAGCCGTCGGTATGTCCGTGGATCCCGGCTCTCCGCTCCGCCCCGGCCGGGATGACGGTCCGCAGCTCCGCTGCGTCGCGTCACTTGTTGTGCGTGCCCTTGATCGCCTCGCCCTCCAGCTTCGTGAAGGGCACGAAAGGCACGATCTTGCCGCCGTAGATGTCGGACCTGGCGACCGTGATCGACTTGTCCGGTCCCTCCTCCTTCCGGATCTTGAGCACGCGCTGCGCGCCGGGGGGGCCGACCGGGATCACCATGGTGCCGCCTGTCCGCAACTGCTGGAGCAGCGGCGGCGGGACATGGTCGATGCCGCAGGTGACGATGATCTTGTCGAAGGGCGCAGCGTCCTCCCAGCCGTAATATCCGTCCGCGCTCTTGCTGGTGATCGCCTTGAACTCGGAATAGCCCTGGCCGATCAGGTTGTCGTAGATCGACCGCGTTCGCTCGGCGAGCGGCTTGATGATCTCGACCGACCAGACCTTGTCGGTCAGGTTCGCGAGATAGGCGGCCTGGTATCCGGAGCCGGTTCCGATCTCCAGCACCTTGTCGCCGAGCTTCACGTCGATGACCGTCGTCATCCGGCCCACGATGTGGGGACCCGAGATGGTCACGCCGTACCCGATATCGAGGAAGGCGTGATCATAGGCGCGAGCCAGGTTCTGCTTGAGCACGAACCCTTCGCGCGGCGTCATCAGGAAGGCGCGCTTGTCCCGGTCGGTGGCGAGGTCCTTGTTGACGACGAGCGCCCGATACCGGCTCCAGCGTTCGGCCAGGAAGTCCGGGTCCTCCCCGCGGCTCTTGCTCATCCAGGCGATGAAGGCCTCACGGTTCTCGAGCGGCGGCGAGACGCCGAAATCGTAGGGGGCGGTGATGTTCGCGCGCACATCGCTCCCGACGGCGGATGCGGCGAGAGCGCCGATGGAACTCGCGATGAAGTCTCGGCGTCTCACATCTGCCTCCGCCCGCAACATGGATTGCAGCCGGACACTACCATTACCGGGGGCGCCATTCCATTCGGGCCGTCGGGCGGGCGGTACGTGCTTAACGCTTCCCTTCATCTTCACTTTCTTGGACCTGGCGCCGGGGGCAGGCTCTCGGCATGCGGCAGGGCGCGCCACTTCCCGGCCTGGACGGCTCACGCCCGCCGCATGCCGAGAGCCCGCCCTCCAGCGGGTTTCGGAGCGGGAGGGGCTCGCGGCGCTTTGACGAATTAGCCCCTGAAATCGTCCTCCTTCAGGAACGCCGCCTCTTCAGCCGTGGTCTGCCGCCCGAGCACCGCGTTGCGGTGCGGGAAGCGGCCGAAGCGGACCACGACGTCATGATGGTGGCGGGCGAACTTCACGATCTCCGGGTAGCCGAGGGCGTCGTTCAACACCACCGAACGCTCCTGCGCAGCCAAATCCTCCGCGTGCATGAAGGGCAGGTAGAAGAAGCGGCGCATGTCCGGCGACATCTCGCGATCGAAGCCGCGCTCGATGGCGCGCTCGGCCGCGAGCAGCGCCGACGCGTCCGTCGCCCAGGTCCGGCGCGTGCCGCGGAACATGTTACGGGGCAGCTGGTCCAGAAGGATCAACAGCGCCAGCGCCCCGTCCGCCGTGTGCTCCCATTCGTCCAGGTCGCCGGCGGCCGCGCACTCGTGGGACAGGAGGAAGCGCTCGCGGCAGAGGGCGTCGAAGGAAAGGTCCGTCGTGAACCAGCGATCCGGCCCGGCTTCGCGCCAGAAGGCGATCACGTCGCCCGGGCCGGCGAGCCCGGTCATCGGGCCGCCATGCACTCCACCTCGGCCTTCGCGCCCGCCGCCAGCCCATTCGCCCCGAAGGCCGAGCGTGCCGGGTAGGGCGCCTCGAAGTAGGTGGCGTAGACCTTGTTAAAGGCAGGCCAGTCCTTCATGTCGGCCAGCATCACCAGGCACTTGACGACGTTCTTCGGCCCGAGGCCATTCGCCGTGAGCGTGCCCATGACGTTGTCCATCACCTGCTTGAATTCGTCATCGAGCGTCGCGTTGTTCAGCGTGAGCGTGCCCGGCCTGTTGCCGATCTGCCCGGACAGGAGCACGAGGCCGCCGACCGCCACGCCTTCCGAGAACGGTAGGTTCGCCGGCAGGACGCCCGAGGATTTCAGGAAGGTCACTCCGGACGGCCCCGCAGGTAGCCCGGCGGGCGGCGCCGCGGATTGCGCGGAGGCGGCCGTCGTGGCCGCAAGGAGGAGAAAGGCGGCGAGGGCGTGTCGCATGGCGGGTGGCTCCGGAGGGGGACGGCGGATCGTAGCCACCTCGGCGCGCCGCGCAACGCTCGCGCACGGCAACGCCCGCGAAGCCGCGCTTGCCATGGCGAAGCCGGCGACTACAAGCGGCGGCGCTCCGGCGGAGGAACCGCGCGGACGTTCCGGGGAGGCCACTGACCATGCGCGTCTATTACGATCGCGACGCCGACATCAACCTGATTAAGGGCCGGAAGGTCGCCATCGTGGGCTATGGCAGCCAGGGGCACGCGCACGCACTGAACCTGCGCGATTCCGGCGTCAGGGAAATCGCCATCGCGCTGAAGGAGGGCTCCGCCACCCGGGCCAAGGCCGAGGGCGCCGGGTTCAAGGTGATGAACCCGACCGAGGCGGCGAAATGGGGCGACGTCCTCATGATGCTGACCCCGGACGAGCTGCAGGCCGACATCTACCGCGACGATCTCGCCGGCAACATGAAGGGCGGTGCGGCGCTGCTCTTCGCGCATGGCTTGAACGTCCATTTCAACCTGATCGAGCCCAGGAAGGACCTCGACGTCCTGATGGTGGCCCCCAAGGGCCCCGGCCACACGGTGCGGTCCGAATACGTCCGTGGCGGCGGCGTGCCGACGCTGATCGCCATCCACCAGGACGCGACCGGCAACGCGCACGATCTCGGCCTCTCCTACGCGTCCGCCAATGGCGGCGGCCGGGCCGGCATCATCGAGACGAATTTCAAGGAGGAATGCGAGACGGACCTGTTCGGCGAGCAGGTGGTGCTCTGCGGCGGCCTCGTGGAGCTGATCAAGGCCGGCTACGAGACCCTGGTCGAGGCCGGCTACGCGCCCGAGATGGCCTATTTCGAGTGCCTGCACGAGGTGAAGCTGATCGTCGACCTCATCTACGAGGGCGGCATCGCCAACATGAACTACTCGATCTCGAACACGGCCGAGTACGGCGAATACGTGACCGGGCCCCGCATCATCACGGACGAGACCAAGGCCGAGATGAAGCGTGTGCTGCGCGACATCCAATCGGGCAAGTTCACCCGCGACTGGATGCTTGAGAACCGCGTGAACCAGACCTCCTTCAAGGCGACCCGCGCCCGCATGGCCGCCCACCCCATCGAGACCGTCGGCGCCCAGCTCAGGGACATGATGCCCTGGATCAAGGAGAAGGCGCTGGTGGACAAGGCGAAGAACTGAGCGGCGCCTCGCGCACGGTCCGGCTCGGCCGGGCGACCATCACGGTTGACGACGACCAGCCGACCTTCTGGGACCGCGTCTCGGCGGGCGCCTGGGAGCCCGGCACGTTCGCGCTGCTCGACCGCCTCATCCGCCCGGGCGATACCTTCCTCGACCTCGGCGCGTGGGTGGGCGCGCTGTCCCTCTATGCGGCCGGGGCAGGCGCTCGCGTTGTCGCGGTCGAGGCCGACCCAGTCGCGCTCGATCAGCTTCGCCGCAACCTCGCGGCCAATCCCGGACTGGCGGGGCGGGTTACGGTGGTGCCGAAAGCCGTTGCGGCGCGCGCCGGCGCCGTCAGGCTCGGCGCCCGACGCAAACCCGGCGATTCCATGTCGAGCGCGCTCCTGGCCGATGCCCCAAGCTCGTGGCTGGCCGAGGCCACGACGCCGGCCGATCTCGCCTTGCTGGTCGGTGGAGCGGGCCGGCTCCTCATCAAGCTCGACATCGAGGGGGGCGAATATGACGTCCTGCCGGCGATCTCGCCGCTGCTGCGCCCCCGCTCTCGCCTGCTCGTCTCCTTCCATCCCGCGATCCTGCGGGGAACCGGCGAGCCCGACGTGGCGGCGCGGACCCGGGCCGCTGTCGAGCCGCTCTCAGGCTGGCGGGCGGCTCCGGTCGGGCCCACCGGGGCGGCGGACCTGGGATGGCTGCCCGAGGCGACCGTTGACATCCAGGTATCCGACACGTGGCTCTTCTCGGCCCCGGACGCGGATTGACGGGCATGCGGCAGCCATTAGGGTCGCGGGAAGCGCCGTTCGCGCGCGGGGAACGCCGGCCCTCACATGACGTCACCGCCGCTTCCCACGGCAGCCGTCTCGCTTCACGAGATGGCGATCACGTTCCAGCTCGGGGGCGGGGCGGCCTATCAGGCCGTGAAGAGCATCGATCTCTCGGTCGCGCCCGGCGAGTTCGTGGCGATCGTCGGCCCGACCGGTTGCGGAAAGTCGACTCTCCTCAACGCGGCCGCGGGCCTCCTCGCGCCGAGCGCCGGCCGGGTCGACGTGCAGGGCGGGCCGCTTGCCGGCCTGAACGGCCGGGCCGGCTACCTGTTCCAGGCCGACGCGCTGATGCCGTGGAAGACCGCGCTCGACAATGTCGCGGTCGCGCTCGAGCCGAAGGGCATCGGACGGCGCGAGGCGCTCGACCGGGCGGCGGCCTGGCTGACCCGGGTCGGGCTGAAGACCTTTGTGGGCTCCTACCCGCACATGATGTCGGGCGGGCAGAGAAAGCGCGTCGCGCTCGCACAGGTGCTGATCCGCGACCCCGAGATCCTCCTCATGGACGAGCCGTTCGGACCCTTGGACGCGCAGACCCGCCAAATCATGGGCAACCTGCTCCTCGATCTGTGGGCCCAGGACAAGAAGGCCGTCATGTTCGTCACGCACGACCTCGAGGAGGCGATCGCGCTGTCCGACCGTGTGGTCGTGATGTCGGCCGGTCCGGCCTCGACGATCATCGGCGATTTCACCGTTGGCCTGGCGCGCCCGCGCGACACGGCGGAGATCCGGCTGGAGCCCGAGTTCCACCGCATCCACAAGGAGATCTGGTCGAGCCTCCGGGCCGAGGTGCAGAAGGCCTACGCGTTCGGGGAGGGGGGGTGATGCGACCGTTGTCATTCCGGGGCTGGCGAGGCCGGAACCCGGAACCCATGGTCGTCCACCGCTCGCTTCAGCCATCCATTGGTGTGAGTGGGTTCCGGGTTACGGCCTTCGGCCGGCCCGGGAATGACAAGTTGGACATCGCGCCATGACCCGCCCGAGGCTCCTAGCCGCTCAGGTCGGCGTCGGCCTCGCGCTCCTCCTGCTCTGGCACGTGGTCACCGCGTTTCCGATCTTCGGCAGCGTCAAGAACGCCCAGTTCTTCTTCTCGACGCCGCTCGACGTGATCCTGCGGGTCGGCAAGGAATTCGCCTCCGGCGAGATCTGGCGTCACCTCTGGATCACCTTGCAGGAGACGCTGCTCGCCTTCGTGTTTGGGGCCGCGGGCGGCATCGCCATGGGATTCCTGTTCGCCCGCCGCGAGGTCCTGGCCGCGATCTTCGATCCATACATTAAGGCCGCGAACGCGCTGCCTCGCGTCGTCTTGGCGCCGATCTTCGCGCTCTGGTTCGGGCTCGGCATCTGGTCGAAGGTGGCGCTCGGCTTCACGCTCGTCTTCTTCATCGTGTTCTTCAACGTCTACCAGGGCGTGCGCGAGGTCTCGCCGACCGTGCTCGCCAACGCCCGGATGCTCGGCATGAACGAGCGCCAGCTCCTCCGCCACGTCTATTGGCCGGCGGCGCTGACCTGGGTGTTCTCCTCCCTCCACACCTCGGTCGGCTTCGCGCTCGTCGGCGCCGTGGTCGGCGAGTATCTCGGCTCCTCGGCCGGGCTCGGCTACAAGATCCAGGAGGCCGAGAGCGTGTTCGACGTCACCGGCGTGTTCGCCGGCATGGTGATCCTGTCGATCTTCGTCCTCCTGATCGACGCGGTTGTCACGGCAGTCGAGAAACGCCTTCTTGTCTGGCGACCGGCGCCGCAGGGCGCGGCGCGGAGCTGAACCTCACCCCGGGCTCGACGGATCGACCTCGCGGGCGCTTCGGCCCAGGGCAGCACGTCGGTTCTCACCCTGATTGCGCCAGGCGGGCGACTTTGCGAGAACACCTGCCAACAGTACCCAAGGAGGATGACCCATGGAACGCAGGCACTTTCTCGGCGGTGCGGCGTCGCTCGCCGCTGTCTCCCTCGCCGGTCCCGGCGCGTTCGCGCAGACGGCGGGCGCGCCCGAGAAGGCGAAGGTCGCGCTGGGCGTTGGCGGCAAGCCGCTCCTCTACTACCTCCCGCTCAGCGTCGCGGAGCGGAAGGGCTTCTTCAAGGAGGAAGGGCTCGACGTCGAGATCAACGATTTCGGCGGGGGCGCGAAGTCGCTCCAGGCGCTGATCGGCGGGTCCGTGGACGTGGTGACCGGCGCCTACGAGCACACCATCCGCATGCAGGCCAAGGGGCAGATGATCCAGGCCGTGTGCGAGCTCGGGCGCTTTCCCGCCATCACAATTGCGGTGAAGAAGGACAAGGCGGGCGAGATCAAGTCGGCGGCCGATTTCAAGGGCCGCAAAATCGGCGTCACGGCGCCCGGCTCCTCGACTGCGATCACTGCTCAATACGCCATGGTCAAGGCGGGCCTGAAGCCGAACGACGCCGCCTTTATCGGGGTCGGGGGTGGGGCAGGCGCGGTTGCCGCCATGCAGAGGGGCGAGATCGACATCATCTCGCATCTTGATCCGGTGATCGCCAAGCTCGAGGAGGACGGGTTGATCCAGGTCCTCATCGACACGCGGACGGAGGCCGGGACCCGGGCCCTGTTCGGCGGCTCCAACCCGGCCGCGGTCGTCTACCTGAAGCAGGATTTCATCGACGCGAACCCGAACACGACGCAGCGGCTCGTGAATGCCCACGTCAAGGCGCTGAGATGGCTCGCAAACGCGACGCCGGAGCAGGTCGCCGATCTCGTCCCGACCGAGTACCACCTGAACGACAAGCCGCTCTACCTTAAGGCGGTGAAGAACTCGCTCGAGAGCTATTCCCGGTCCGGGATCATTCCGGCGGAGGGCCAGACGAGCGTGCTCGACATGCTGCGCAAGATCGACCCCGAATTCACCAACGCCAAGATTGACCTCGCGACGACCTTCAGCGACCGCTTCGTCAAGCGCGTGAGCTAGCGGGCGTCTTCGAGACGCGCTGCTGCGCAGCGCTCCTCAGCATGACGCTCGAGTTGTAGTCGCACAACCTCGTCATGCTGAGGAGGCGCGAAGCGCCGTCTCGAAGCACGGCTCCTTCACGGTGATGCGCCAGAGCGTGCGCGGATCGTCGGGCTCGGTCAGGGTGGCGGAATGCAGGGTCGCGAGGTCGTCCCAGAGCACCACGTCGCCGACTTCGTAGGGATAGCTGTAGACGTACTTGTCCCGGAGCGCGTGCCGCTTCAGCTCGTCGAGGAGAGCGGCGCCCTCTCGGCGCGCCATGCCGTCGATATCGAACGAGCTGCCCGACACGCCGTAGAGCGCCTTGCGGCCGGTGCCGTAATGGGTCCGCACGAGCTTGTGGCGAACCCAGGTGACCTTGTCCTTCTGCTTGTCGGAGAGACGTGACGCGGCCGTCCGCGATTGTTCGTCGAGGTCGTCGCGGTTGCCGTAATGGTGACGGACGACGAGACCGTCGATGCGCTGCTTCATGGCCGCCGAAAGGTCGTCATAGGCGGCGTACATGTCGGCGAACAGCGTGTCGCCGCCCTTCGACGGGACCTCGACCGAGTACAGCATCGTGACCCGGGCCGGGACCTGCAGGTAGGAATAATCGGTGTGGAAATAGGTGCCGCCATCGGCGAGCCCGGCCGGGCTTCCGTCGGGCTTCCTGCGATTGGACAGGATGAGGATGTCGGCCGCGTCGGGATGGTGGAAGGTGTCGATGACGTGCGGCTCGGGCGGGCCGAAACGCCGCGCGAAGGCCAAGAACTGCTCGGGCGTGAGATCCTGGCCCTTGATGGCCAGCACCTGGCCTTCGAAGAACGCCTGCTCGATCTCCCGAAAATCCGCCTCCGAAAGCGGCCGCGCAAGGTCGACCCCGTCGAGCGCGACCCCGAGGACGTCGGAGAGGCGGCGCTTCCTGACAGAAGCGGCTTCGCTCGCCCGTACGCCACCATGCTCCGGGGCGGCGAGTCTCACTTCAGGAACTCCGGCGCGAACAGGCGCGGAAGGAAGAGCGCGATCTCGGGGAATATGATGATGGCGACCAGCACCAGCAGCATTGGGGCCAGCATGATCATCGTGTCCTTGACGGCGTAACGCAATTTTACCTTGGCGACCGCGCAGGCGACCATCAGGCACATCCCATAGGGCGGGGTGACGAGCCCGAAGGCGAGGGACACGATGGCCACGATCGCGAACTGGATCGGGTGCATGTCGACGGAGCGCGACAGCGGCTCCAGCGTCGTGCCGACGATGATGATCGCCGGAATGGCGTCCAGGAAGCAGCCAACCACGAGGAACACGAAGGCGATGAAGAAGCCGACGCCGATCGGCCCCATGCCCCATTCGGTGACGTTCGCGAGAAGCGCCTTCGGGATCTGGTAATAGGCAAGCAGCCAGCCGAAGGCGGACGCGGTGCCGACGCAGAACAACGCCACGGCCGCCAGGCGGCCCGTTTCGAGGAGAGCGCCATAGAGCTGCGGCGCGTTCATTTCGCGGTAGAAGAAGACGGACAGGAGCGCGGCGTAAATGACCGCGACGCAGGCCGATTCCGTCGCCGTGAACCAGCCGAGCAGGATGCCGCCGACGACCAGGAACGGCGTGACGAGAGCCGGGATCGAGACGAAGATCGCCGTGAAGAACTCGCGTAACGTCGCCCGGGGATAGACGGGATAGTTGTTGCGCTTGGCGTAGACGTGGACGGTGATCATCTGGGCCCCGGCGATCAGGAACCCGGGGATGATGCCCGCGAGATAGAGCGCCCCGATCGAGACCGAGATGACGCCGCCCCAGACGATCATCAGGATGGAGGGTGGGATGATGACCGCCAGCACCGCCGACACAGCCGTGATCGCGATGGAGAAGGAGAGGTCGTAGCCTTCCCGGGTCTGCGCATCGATGAAGATCTTCGACTGGCTCGCGGCGTCGGCGGTCGAGGAGCCGGAGATCCCCGCGAAGAACACGGACAGGATCACGTTGATCTGCGCGAGCGCGCCCGGGAAATTGCCGACCAGCGCCCGCGACAGCCGCACGAGGCGGTCGGTGATGCCCCCGATGCTCATCAGGTTCGCGGTCAGCAGAAACAGCGGCACGGCGAGCAGGATGAAGGAGTTGTAGGCTTTGAAGGTCTCGTTGAAGAGGACAAGCGGCGACAGCCGCTCCTCGAACAGAAGAACCGGCAGGCAGGCGAGCCCGAGCGCGAACGCGACCGGCACGCGCACGATCAGGAGCGCGAAGAAAACGCCGAACAGCACGATCGCGGCCATTCCGGGCGAGAGAGCGGCGCCTGTCACGACAGCGCTCCGGCTCTCATACGGGGCGTCACGCTGAGGAGCGGGCCGGAGGCCCGCATCTCGAAGCACGCCACCCGGGCTTGAAACCGGGGGTACGCACGACCGTCACCGCGTGCTTCGAGACGGCCTGCTGCGCAGTCCTCCTCAGCATGACGCCGTCGTGGATCGCTCATTCCGCCGTCCTCCCGAGCGGGATGCCGGTCCCCGGGTCGGGACCCGGCGGAGGCGCCGGGGCGCGGCCGCTCAGGATGCGGATGTCGTCCACGAACGCCTCGCCGAGGAAGAGGAGCCAGGTCGCGCCGGCGAGCGGCCAGGCCGCGAAGATGAAGCCCATCGGCAGGTCGGCCAGCTCTGAGGTCTGATCCCAGCCGAACCTCAGGAACCGGCTGCCCCAGACGAGGAAGACAAGCGCGAAGATCAGCACGAAGAGGTGCGAGACGATGCGCAGGAGGGCGGCCGCCCCCGGGCTGAGATCGGGCCAGATATCGACCTCGAAATGGGTGCGCTCACGGATGCCGATCATCGCCCCGATCATCACCATCCAGATGAACAGGAAGCGCGACAGCTCCTCCGTCCAGATATAGGCCGGGAACAGCTGCGTGTAGCGTGACACGATCTGCAGCGTGACCGGCATGATCAGGAGAGCGACGGTCGCGACCAGCAGCCAGGTCAGCACCCGATGATAGGCGTCGATGATGGTGCGCATGGGTCGTAACCGCCGCGCGGCCGCGATGAACTGCGCGGCTGCTTGAGGGAGGATCTACTTGATGTTGTTGATCTGCTCGTAGATTTTCTCCGCGCCGATCTCCTTGGCGTAGCCCGCCATCACCGGATCGACGAGCTTCTTCATGGCGTCGCGCTCGGTGAAGGCGACCCGCTTCATCTTGCCGGCTTTTTCCAGCACGTCGAGCTTGGCGGAATCCTCCGAGGATTCGACCTCCCGGCCATAGGTGCCAGCCTCCTTGCCGGCTTTCACGATCGCGGCCTGCAGGTCCGCCGGTAGCCGCTTGAAGGTCTTGCCGGAGAAGCAGATCGGCCGGATCGTGATCGCGTGCTCGGTGACGAGGAGGTTGGGGCCGACCTCGAAGAACTTCATCGATTCGACGCCCGCCGCCTCGTTCTCGCCGGCGTTGATGACGCCGTTCTGGATGGCGTTGTAGACCTCGTTATAGGCGATCACGGTCGGCGACATCCCGGTCGCCGTGAAGGTGCGGCTCCAGATCGGCGCCCCTTGCACCCGGACCTTCAGGCCCTTCAACTCGGCCAGGGTCGTGGCCGCGCGGTTGGAGAAGATGTTGCGGACGCCGCCCCCGGCATAGCCGACCAGCATGACATCCGCCTTCGAGGCGATCTCGTCCGCGACCGGCTTCAGGATATCCGCGTCGAGCACCTTGTTCCAATGCGCGAGGTCTCGGAACAGGAACGGGGCGTCGATGAACGGTGCCGCCTTCGAGAAGGTCGACATGTGGGCGGGCGATACGATCGCGTAATCGACCGAGATCCCCTGGTTCATATAGGCGAAATAGTCTTTCTCGAGTCCGAGCTCGCTGTTCTTGTGCAGGACGAAGTTGATGGGCTTGCCGTAATACTGCTTCACCAGCTCCTCGAACTTCGCGAGCGACTTTGTGAAGGCGTGGTCGTCGTTGAACTGCGACGCCCCGTGCAGCGTGATGACCTGCTGCGCCCACGCCGGACCGCCCGCCAGGAGGCAGGCCGTAAGCGCCACGGCGGCCCAGCCCTTCCAGGGCTTCATCATGTCATCCTCCCTCGAACATTCTCTTGATTGAGCCGGATAGTACGGCAGTGGACCCGTCTGTCCAGGGGCCTCGGACGGGAAGTTGCGAAGGGGCGCTTCGCGGCGGGCGTGAGGCCGGTCGCGTGGGAACGCGGCACGGCCATGCGGTCCGACGGCTTGTCACCCCCGTCCCGCTCTTCTACCGGGGCTTGGGATCACGCCGCCGCGGGGGCCGGCGGCTGCCAGGATGGGCGCGGCTGCCGGTCGAGGGTGGCCCGGTCGGCCCGACCTGTTCAGCGGGAGCGAGGCGCGGATGGACGCGAAGACTGCTGAGCAGGGCATCGTCGCCCCGGACAGGCCGCCCGAGACGACTTTTGCGGTCATCGGCGCGCTCAGCTTCTGCCATCTCCTGAACGACCTCATCCAGTCGCTCGTCCCGGCGATCTACCCGATCCTGAAGGAGGCCTACCGGCTCGACTTCGGCCAGATCGGCCTGATCACGCTCACGTTCCAACTCACCGCGTCGCTGCTGCAGCCCGCGGTCGGTTTCTACACGGACCGGCGACCTCAGCCCTTCTCGCTCGTGATCGGCATGGGCTGCACTCTCCTCGGCCTTCTCTGCCTCGCGGCGACGTCGAGCTTCGGCGGCATCCTGCTCGGCGCGGGGCTGATCGGCACGGGCTCCTCCGTGTTCCACCCGGAAGCCTCCCGCATCGCCCGCACCGCATCCGGCGGCCGGCACGGCCTCGCCCAGTCGCTGTTCCAGGTCGGCGGCAATCTCGGCCAGGCGAGCGGGCCGCTCCTCGCCGCCTTCATCGTGGTGCCCCGGGGACAGGGGAGCCTCGTCTGGTTCTCGGTCCTGGCCCTCGTCGGGATGGGGCTGCTCGACGGGATCGGGCGCTGGTATCGGGACCGGGTCGCCCGGTCGGCCCGGAGCGGGCGATCGACCGCCTCTCTGCCTCCACTTTCGCGAGGCCGGGTCGTCGTCGCCGTCGCGCTTCTCGTTCTCCTCGTCTTCTCGAAAGGCTTCTACACGTCGAGCCTCACCTCCTATTACACGTTCTACCTGATCGAGCGCTTTGGCCTGTCCGTGCAGAGCGCCCAGATCCTCCTGTTCGTCTTCCTCGGCTCCGTGGCGCTCGGGACCATCCTCGGCGGACCGCTGGTCGACCGGTTCGGCCGCAAGTTCGTGATCCTGTTCTCCGTGTCCGGCGCGCTCCCGTTCACGCTCGCGCTTCCCCATGTCGGCCTGGCCTGGACGGTCGCGCTGACCGTTCCGATCGGCCTGATCCTGGCCTGCTCCTTGCCGGCGATCCTGGTTTTTGCGCAGGAACTCCTGCCCAACCGCGTCGGGGTCGTGTCGGGGCTGTTCTTCGGCCTCTCCTTCGGGATGGGCGGGCTCGGGGCTGCGGCGTTCGGCGAAATCGCGGACCGCACCTCGATCGCCTACGTGTACCGGCTCTGCTCGTGGCTGCCCGCGATCGGCCTCGTCGCGCTGCTGCTTCCCGATCTGAGGCGCGCGGCCGTCGGCAGGCGCTGACCTGCGTCAGCGGCGCCACCACTCCATCAGGCCGGCGCCGGGAGCGAGAACGACCGTCGCCCAGACGAGCGCGGAGGCGAGGTTCGCGAACTGGAAGCGGAGGCGGGGCATCTCGAAGATGCCGGCCACCAACGGCACGAGCGCCCGGAGCGGCCCGAAAAAACGGCCGAGGAACACGCCCCAGGCGCCGTGCCGATGCATCAGGGCTTCCGTCCGGGCCATCAGGTCCGGGCGCTTATTCAAGGGCCAGGACGTCTGGATGCTGCGGCCGAAGTGACGTGACACCTCGTAGCTCAGCCAGTCGCCGAGAAACGCTCCCGCGACCGCCCCGAGCCAGATCGGAAGGAAGCTGAGGCCCGCCGCGCCGATCAGCGCGCCGATGCCGACCAGCATCACGGTCGCGGGAATGAACACGGACACGATCGCGAGCGACTCGCCGAAAGCGAGCGCGCCGACGATGAACGGAGCCCAGCCCTGGTTCGTCCGTACGAAGTCCACCACAGAGATGGTGATCTGGTCGAATGTCATTCCCGGCGGGTCCGCGGAGCTCTGTCATCACCGGGCTCGTCCCGGTGATCCCGACTGACTTGCGCTCTATCATCGGCTTGGCCGGGTCAAGCCCGGCAAGGACACGGGAGCAAGCAACCCTCATGCTTTGTCCGCCACGAGCGCCATGAACATCCTCTCCATCCAGTCGCACGTGGCGTTCGGACATGTGGGCAACTCCTCCGCCACCTTCCCGATGCAGCGGCTCGGCCACGAGGTGTGGCCGATCCACACGGTGCAGTTCTCAAACCACACCGGCTACGGGGCCTGGACGGGACGCGTCTTCGACGGGCAGGCGATCGAGGAGGTGGTCGACGGCATCGCGGAGCGCGGCGTGCTCTCGGCCTGCGACGGGGTGCTGTCCGGCTATATGGGCTCGGCCGATATCGGGCAGGCGATCCTGTCGACCGTGGCGCGCGTCCGGGCCGCGAACCCGCGCGCGCTGTATTGCTGCGATCCCGTCATCGGGGATGTCGGGCGCGGCATCTTCGTGCGGCCCGGCATCCCCGAATTCATGCGCGAGCGGGCGCTGCCGGCCGCCGACATCCTCACCCCGAACCAGTTCGAGCTCGAGCATCTGGCCGGCCGTCCGACCGCGACCATGGGGGACGCCAAAGTGGCCCTCGCCGCAGTGCGGGCGCTCGGCCCGCGGGTTGTTCTCGTCACGTCGCTGCAGACGGCCGAGACCCCGGCCGACGCGGTCGATCTCGCGGCCGCGGCCGGGAACGCGGTCTGGCGCGTGCGGACCCCCCGGCTCGATCTCGCCGTGAACGGGGCAGGCGACGCCGTCGCGGCCTTGTTCTTCGTGCATTACCTGGAGGGCGGGTCCGCGAAGCTCGCGCTGGAGCGGGCGGCGTCCTCCGTCTACGGGCTGCTGAAGCGCACAGCGGAGGCAGGCTCGCGCGAGATCCTCCTCGTCGCCGCCCAGGAGGAGTTTGTGCGGCCGACCTGGACGTTTTCTGCCGAGGCGGTCTGATCCGGACGAGGAGAAGCTGCGCCTTCCCGAAGCGATGCCCGTCCTCCGCGGATCGCTCCGGTGGGTTCCTGATCTGGACGTGATCTGCCGACGACGCTACAACAAGACTTTAGAATTAGTCTAAGTTGGAGCCGCCCGAGATGCTCTTCACCGACTTCCGGCCGCAGAAGGCCTTGGCTTCCCTCACAGATCGCGAGGTGCTGGCTCTCGCCATCCAGTCCGAGGAGGAAGACGGCCGAATCTACCGCGACCTGGCGGAGGGATTGAGGCCGCATTACCCGGCCTCGGCCGGTGTGTTCGACGGGATGGCCGAGGAGGAAAGCCAGCATCGCCGCCGTCTCCTCGATCTGTTCAGCCAGCGCTTCGGCGACCACATCCCGCTGGTGCGGCGCGAGGATGTGAAAGGCTTCATCCGCCGCAAGGCCGCCTGGATGGACGGCTTCGATATCGACACCGTCCGTCATCGGGCGGAGACGATGGAGGCGGAGGCGGCCTCCTTCTATCGCCAAGCGGCGGCCCGCACCTCCGACCCTGCCGTGCGCAAGCTCCTCGGAGACCTCGCGGAGGTGGAATCCGATCACCAGGCGATGGCCGGACGTCTCGAGGCCGACGCGAAGCAGTCGGCCGGCGCGACCGAGACCGAGACGGCGCGCCGGTTGTTCGTGCTCCAGATCGTGCAGCCGGGCCTTGCTGGGCTGATGGATGGCTCCGTCTCGACGCTCGCGCCGGTCTTCGCGGCCGCTTTCGCGACGGGAAATAGCTGGGACGCGTTCCTGGTCGGGCTCGCGGCCTCGATCGGGGCCGGCATCTCGATGGGGTTCGCGGAGGCGCTGTCCGACGATGGCAGCCTCACCGGGCGCGGCCATCCCTGGATGCGAGGGCTCGTCTGCGGGTTGATGACCGCCGCGGGCGGGATCGGCCACACGCTTCCCTACCTGATCCCCGATTTCCGGGTCGCGACCGCGCTCGCGATCGCGATCGTGATCGTGGAACTGCTCGCGATCTCCTGGATTCGGGCACGCTACATGGACACGCCCTTCCTCCGCGCCGCCTTCCAGGTGATGGTCGGCGGGCTTCTCGTGTTCGGGGCCGGCGTCCTGATAGGGAGCGCATGAGCGAGGGTTGAGCCCGCCGGGCTTGCGTGCTTAGCCACCGCAGGCCCAGGGACGCGAGGACGTTGATGCGCCGCCGCCGCTACGTCACGCTGGACGTCTTCACCGAAAATCTCTTCGCGGGAAACCCGCTCGCGGTCGTGCTCGAGGCCGAGGGTCTCGACGACGCCGCCATGCAGGCGGTGACGCGCGAGTTCAACCTGTCCGAGACGGTGTTCGTGCTGCCGCCCGCCGATCAGCGGCACCGGGCGAGCCTGCGCATCTTCACGCCGACGCGCGAGCTTCCCTTCGCGGGCCACCCGACGGTCGGGACGGCGGTGCTCCTCGCGCTCCGGCAGGAGACGGGGGCCGACGCGCAGGCCTTTGGGCTCGAGGAGCGGATCGGCATCGTGCCCTGCGTGGTCGAGACAAGGGGCCGGGAGAGGGGCCGGGCGAGGTTCAGGCTGCCGCGGCTTCCGGAGACGCTCGCTGGCGCCCCGGACGTGGCCGGGTCGGCCTGGGCGCTGGGCCTCGATCCCGCGGTGATCGGATTCGACCGGCACGGGCCGAGCCGGCACTCGGCCGGGGTCGCGTTCGATTTCGTGCCGGTCCGGTCGCTCGCGGCCGTTGCGCAGGCCAAGCCCGCCGGAGAGGCTTTCACCCAGGTGTTCGGCGGCGATCATCCCGCCGCCTTCATCTACACGCGCGAAACGACGGAAGCCGGGCGCCACTTCCATGCCCGCATGTTCGCGCCCGGAATGGGGATCGCCGAAGACCCGGCCACCGGCGCGGCGGTGGCGGCTTTCGCGGGGGTGCTGATGCAGTTTGAGCCGCTCGGCGACGGCCTGCACGCCTTCACGATCGAGCAGGGCTACGAGATGGGTCGGCCGAGCGAGATCGAGCTGCAGATCGTCATCCGGGGCGGTGCGCTCGCCTCGGCGGAGATCGGCGGGTCGGCCGTGCTCGTCGCCGAGGGCGAGATCAGGGCGTGAGTTCGCTCCGGCGCGTGGCGCGCGTCGAAGCCCGGCTGGCACCCTGTCGCTGGCTCTGGGCCGAAGGGCATCCTGACCTGATCGCTGCGAATTGGGCGCGCCGTCAGTCTGTGCGGCCGGAACTGTTCAACGGCCGCATCCTGATGGTGGCCAAGGCCACCATTCGCGGCGACGCGATGGCGGTGCGCTTTTTCCAGACGGATTACGCGAACCTCCTCGCCTGGATCGAGCACGGTTTCCCGGGCGAGCCGGTCTGGAACGGCTTCGCCATGGGGGCGCTGAGGGGCCGCGACGGCGGCTACGTGCTGGGCCGCATGGCCGACCACACCGCCAATGCCGGTCGTCTCTACTTTCCCTGCGGGACGCCGGACCTCTCGGACGTGACCGGCTCCGGGGCGGTCGATCTGGCCGGCAGCCTGACGCGGGAGATCGGGGAGGAGACGGGTCTCGCGACGGGCGACTACGCGGTCGAGCCCGGCTGGATCGTCGTCCGGGACGGAGGTCTCATGGCCTTCATGCGGGTGGCGCAGCTTCGCGCGACCGCGGAGGCGGCGTGCGGGCGCATCCGCGCCCACATCGCCGCGGAGGCGAACCCGGAACTCGCGGGGGTCGAGATCGCGGCCGGATCGGGCGACTTCGACGAGGCGACCATGCCGGGCGTCGTCCCGATCTTCCTGCGGGACGCCTTCGCCCGAGAAGCCGCCGCGGCGGAGGCCGCGCCGGCCGGCCTTTAGGTGTAGCCGTAATTTCGCTTGGTGGTGCTCACGATGGAGCGCGCCTGCACCTCGCGCCCGGCCGCGCAGGGGGCTTCCGCCTGTTTCAGGTCCGACGCGGCCCGCTGGTAGACCGCGCGGGTCAGGTGGCCGACCGACACGTCGTTGTCGAGGACGGCCCGGAAGCGGTCGATCTCGGCCGCGCATCCGGTCCCGTCCGGGAGCTTGAATGACGACGGCGTGACCCCGGGCGGCGCCGACCCGGCGGGCGGGGTAGGGGGCGCCGAGGCGGTCTGGGTGCAGCCTCCGAGAACGAGGGCCATGTTGAGAGCCATGACGAGGGCTACAACGGCTGTGCTGCGCTGCGGCTGCTCTTGCGGTGAAGCCATCTCGGTCTGCTCTGCTCCGACTTGCTGAGCCGCGGCTCAGGCATCATCGCGCGATCGACGCTGCGACGCATGTTTCACGTTCAAGATGATGACGATTCTCGCGCGCTCGTCCAGCCGATAGTGGATCAGGTACGGGTAGCGGCGGATGACAGCCTTTCGAACCCCGGGCGCTGCTTGCCTTCGTCCCGTCTCTGGAACGAGGAGAAGATTGGCCATTCGCTCACAGATGGCGGCTCCCACGCGGTCTTGATCTTCAGGATCCAGTACGCGCACCGCAGCGATCGCTCTGTCTAGAAGCTCCGTTATGACTACGTTCCACTCGCAGGCCACCAGCCAGACGGCAGCGGTTCGCGTCGCCCGTCGAACCGTGTAGGACGGCCCGCAACAGGAGCGCCTCCATGCCCGTCACACAGAACCGCCGCATCGTCCTCGCGAGCCGGCCCGAGGGGGAGCCGCGGGCCGAGAACTTTCGCCTGGAGACGGCGCCAGCGCCGGTTCCCGGAGAGGGCGAGGTGCTGACCCGGACCCTGTGGCTGTCGCTCGACCCCTACATGCGCGGTCGCATGAGCGCGGCCAAGTCCTACGCACAGCCGGTCGGGATCGGCGAGGTGATGGAGGGCGGCACGGTCGGCGAGGTCGTCACGTCCACGAGCGGCCGCTTCAAGCCGGGCGACATCGTCCTCGGCCGGGCTGGCTGGCAGGAATATGCGGTGGAAGGGGAGAGGGGTCTCCGCAAGCTCGATCCCGGAGCCGCGCCGGTCCAGACCGCGCTGGGCGTGCTCGGCATGCCGGGGCTGACCGCCTATTCCGGGCTCCTGACGATCGGACAACCGAAGGCGGGCGAGACGCTCGCGGTGGCGGCGGCCTCGGGGCCGGTCGGCGCGACGGTCGGGCAGATCGCCAAGATCAAGGGCTGCCGCACGGTCGGGATCGCGGGCGGGCCGGACAAATGCCGCTTCCTCCTCGAGGAACTCGGCTTCGACGCGGCGGTGGATCACCGAGGCCCCGACTTCAAGGAGAGGCTGAAGGGGGCCTGCCCCGACGGCATCGACATCTACTTCGAGAATGTGGGCGGCGACGTGTGGACGGCCGTGTTCCCGCTCCTGAACGACTTCGCCCGCGTTCCGGTCTGCGGCCGGATCGCCAACTACTCGGACACGGCGCCGCCGCCCGGGCCGGACCGGACGGTGCAGCTGATGGCGTCCGTGCTGACGAAACGGCTGCGTATCCAGGGCTTTATCGTGACTGACTTCGCGGCTCAGACGAAGGACTTCGCGCGGGAGGTGAGCGGCTGGCTGGCCGAGGGCCGCGTCAAGTATCGCGAGGACGTCGTCGAGGGGATCGACAAAGCCCCGGAGGCCTTCATGGGCCTCCTCAAGGGCAGGAACTTCGGCAAGCTGCTGGTCAAGCTCGGCTGACGGACTCGGACGCTGGCATTTTGGGGCGGCGCGCGGCGCCGAACCCGGAACCTACCCGCATCGCCCCCCCCTTTTGGCCATCGTCTTCGGCACGCATGACGTTGGCTCGTCGGTCCCGCTTCAAGTCCCGAGGACCGCGTGATCCTGGCGCGGCATTGCGGACACAGTCCACGCGCCAAGGCGTTCGCCACGACATCTCGCATTGACGCCCCGTCAGGCCGGCCGCAGGCTGCGCCATGCCTTTCTCCTGGACTTCCGGCACGAGAATGCGCGCCGCCGTCGCGGTGGTCGCGCTCTACGGGTTGTTGCTCCAGGCCCTTCTAACCTCGATGGCCTCGCCGCCTCCGGCGGCCGGGCCGGGTCTCTCCGCAATCTGCTCGCCTAATGGCGGCGACCACGCTTCGCCGGACGGCCAGCCCACGAGCCACGACCGTCACGGCTGCTGTACGGCAGCCTGCGCGGCGACGATCATGGCCACTCCCGCGCCCAGCCACGGCCTCGTCGCGTGGCCGCGCCGCGACACGACGAACGTCCTCTGGCGCACCGCCCACACGATCCTCCCGACCGGGCCGCCTGTCTTCGCAGCCAGCGCTCGAGGCCCCCCGACTGTCTGATCGAACGCTCGCCAAGCCCTTTCGATCACTCGTGACGGGATACCTTTGAGATGATTTCGCTTTTTCTCCCCGGCGCGCTCTGCGCGGCCGCTCTCCTGGTGTTGCCGGCCGCCGCCGAGGAGACCGCCGCGGCTGCGACCGTCCGGGTCGGCGATCTCACGATCGAGCAGCCCTGGATGCGGGCGACGCCGAACGGCGCCAAGGTCGCGGGCGGCTATCTGCGCGTCACGAACCGGGGGGGCGCGCCGGACAGGCTCCTCTCGACCTCCATCCCGCTCGCGGGACGGGGCGAGGTGCACGAAATGCTGACCGAGGGCGGCGTCATGAAGATGCGGCCCCTCGAAGCCGGGCTCATCATCCCGCCCGGCCAAACGGTCGAGCTGAAGCCCGGCGGGTACCATCTCATGTTTATGGATCTCCGGTCGGGCGTGCAGGAGGGCGAGACCGTGCGGGGCTCGCTCACCTTCGAGAAGGCCGGGACCGTCCAGGTGACCTTCACGGTCGCCGGGATCGGCGCCCGAGCTCCCGCGGCCGACCACAGCCGGCACTGAACCCTTCGTACGGCTCTTGCGCGTCGAGCGGCGGAGATTTCCCGCCGGTGCCCCCCGAGGAGACGGGAAGCGGCTCCGCCTTGTCTCCACCGGCCCATCCCGCTATGCAACGTCGAGCCGGGCGCCTCGCCCGGGCCCGAGGCCGACCGTGCGCGACCTGCGCCCCCGAGACACCGATGGTCATGCCGCCGCGGCGGCGATCGTGTCCGCGCGCCTCCTGTCCCTCGCCATCCTTCTTCTTACCTGCCCCTGAGGGCCGGCTGGGCGCCATGCGCCTGGGCGCTCAGGGGTCGCGAAGACGGAACCCGGGAGCGCCCGCGCGGCGCCTGAACGAGAAGGCTCGATCGACATGACCACCCCGACCGCGACGCCCGAACGCGTTATCATCTTCGACACGACGCTCCGTGACGGCGAGCAATGCCCCGGCGCCACCATGACCTTCGAGGAGAAGCTCCAGGTCGCCGATCTCCTCGACACGATGGGCGTCGACGTGATCGAGGCCGGCTACCCGGCCGCCTCGAACGGCGATTTCGAGGCGGTGGCCGAGATCGCCCGGCGGACTAAGCGCGCCGTCGTGGCCGGCCTCGCCCGCACGGCCGCAAACGACATCGACCGCGCGGCCGCGGCGGTCCGCTTCGCGGCGCGCGGGCGCGTCCACGTCTTCGTGTCCACCTCGCCCGTGCACATGAAGTACAAGCTGCAGAAATCGCCGGACGAGGTCCTGGCGATGTCGGTCGCGTCCGTCGAGCGCGCCCGCAACCTCATCGACGACGTGGAATGGTCAGCGGAGGACGGCACCCGCACGGAGATCGATTTCCTGTGCCGCTGCGTTGAGGCCGTGATCCGGGCCGGCGCCACCACCGTCAACATTCCCGACACCGTGGGCTACACGACGCCCGACGAGTACCGGGCCCTGTTCCGGACCGTCCGGGAGCGGGTGCCGAATTCGGACAAGGCCGTCTTCTCCGTCCATTGCCACAACGATCTGGGCATGGCGGTCGCGAACTCGCTCGCGGGCGTCGCGGGGGGGGCGCGCCAGATCGAGTGCACGATCAACGGCATCGGCGAGCGGGCCGGCAACGCGGCCCTGGAGGAGATCGTGATGGCGCTCCGCACCCGCGCCGACGTCTTCCCCTACGATTGCGGCATAGAGGCCACCATGCTGACCCGCGTCTCGAAGGCGGTCGCGTCCGCGACCTCGTTCCCGGTCCAGTACAACAAGGCGATCGTCGGCCGGAACGCTTTCGCGCACGAGAGCGGCATACATCAGGACGGGATGCTGAAACATACCCAGACGTACGAGATCATGACGCCGGCCTCCGTCGGTGTGTCCAAGACCTCGCTCGTGATGGGCAAGCATTCGGGCCGAGCGGCGTTCAAGTCGAAGCTCGCCGAGATGGGCCATAGCCTGTCGGACAATCAGCTCCAGGACGTGTTCGCCCGCTTCAAGGATCTCTGTGACAGAAAGAAGCTCGTCTATGACGAGGATATCGAGGCGCTCGTGGACGAGAACGTCGCGAGCCTGCACGACCGGATCCGGCTCGTGTCGCTGACGGTCATCGCCGGCACGCGCGGGCCGCAGCGCGCGACGCTCCGGCTCGACATCGACGGCCGCTTCGCGACCGAGGAGCAGGACGGCAACGGGCCGGTCGACGCCGTGTTCAACGCGATCAAGGCCCTCGTGCCGCACGAGGCCGTGCTCGAACTGTACCAGGTCCACGCCGTGACGGAGGGGACCGACGCCCAGGCCGAGGTGTCGGTGCGGCTCGCCGCGGAGGGCCGCAGCGTCACGGCGCGCGGCGCCGATCCCGACACCCTCGTCGCCTCGGCCAAGGCTTATCTCGGCGCCTTGAACAAGCTGCTGGCCGGAAGCTCCCGCCTTCATGCCCAGCACGCGGCGGCGTAAAGGCGGCGGCCCGCGCGGCCGGAGATGGAGACGGCGCGGCCGAGCCTGCTCCCTCCGTCCTCGGGTGGAGCCTCTCAGAGCGCCGTTCGCAACCGCGTCGTCAGGGCCTCGAACGGGTCCGTCCGTGCGTCCAGCCATTCCTGGACGCACGAGCTGACGGTCGTGCCGGAATAGAACATGCCGCGCTCCTTCAGCTGCCGGCAGGTGTAATAGGGCGGTCCATAATAGAGGGCCACGGCCACGGCGCCGAGCGCCACGATCTTGGCGCCACGGATCAGGCCTTCAGGCAGAAAATACGACCCTGCTTCTCGGCGAGGAGGCGGCTTCCGGCGGACGGTCGCGATAGGGATGGCCGGGAGCTGCTCCGGCCGCATGATCCGGGTCCTGGACGTCACTTCGTCCTCGAAGGGATGTAGCTGCTGTCGGAGAGTTAGCCTCAGCGCGTCGAACTCCTGTTGGAAGCGGATCCGGTCGGACGGGCTGTCGTCGCCTGTGGCAAGCGCCGTATGATGCGGATTGTGCTGTTCGATGTCCATGTGGCTGTTCCGAAACGCGACACCCCGGGTTCGCTGGCCATCGTGTCAGCCAGCGCCGTGCCAGACGGCGCGTCGGGTGCGGTCCAAAGCCTGCCGGGTGCCCGAGCGGCTCGGCCGGTGGACAGTGTGGGATCGCTTTGCTAGAGACCGCGCCTCCCTTGAGGCGGCGCTTCCGCCCGCCTCGCCGCGCGATGGGCGCATAGCTCAGTTGGTAGAGCAGCTGACTCTTAATCAGCGGGTCCTAGGTTCGAGCCCTAGTGCGCCCACCATCGTCGGACTAGCGATCGGGCTTCGGGGTAACATCAGGGGTAACAGAGGCACGACACCCCGGCCCACCTACCTTTCGACGACCACCGGTCGAACTCGGCCGAGAGAAAGCCGGCGCCCGCATTATGTCGCCCCCGCTCGGGACGCGGTTCAATCACGAGAACCGAGCCGAGTGTGCCTTTCCGGCGAAGTGGTCGCGATCTCCCGTGAGCAGGCCGACGATCTCGGCTTGCTGCTCCAAGAGCGTCCCGATCGCAGCACGGGCTGGCGATTTGAGGGGCAAGCGCATGTGGTAGCGCACAAGGTCGCGACGGTGGCGCTCGATCAGCTCGACGAACGTTTTCGCCTCGGCCGGGTCGAGAGGCCGGCGCGGGAGGCTAACCACGTCCTGCCCTCCTGCGAGTCGGCCGGCCCCATCGGACGAAGCCGCGAGAGACGAGGCCGGACACCGCGCACCCGTCCGCGACGGCGTTGACGAGGGCAGCTCTCGCATCCCCGTTCGCCCGTTCGAGGTAGCCGGCCGCGATCTCCCGAACCTCGGGCGGGTGCCCTTCCCCGGCCTCCGCTGCCGACAAAGCTTCCTCTCGCCCGGCATCGCTCATGCCTTGCCCCCGTTGAACCAGCGGTGATGATGTTCCTAGTCTGTTCCGGGTGGTGGACCGGAGTCAATCGAATTGGCAAGGTCCGCGAACCACTCGGCATAGGGGGTGTTGGCTGCCATCCCTCGGTTCATGTCGGGTGCGCCGTCTGTCCACCACGGCGGCCCGCGCTCGCCGAGGGCTCGCTTCGCAGCGTCCACCTGAGACCTGGCCATCGCAAGATCACCCTCGCTCGCTTTCGCGTCCCGAACCGCGCGGCGTGCTGCCATCAGCTCGCGCACAAGCCTCTCGTGAGTGTGGACGTCCAGAGCCGGGTTGCTTCGCCGCCATAAGCGCCTCCGCACCACGAAGTAGCGGCCGTCGGGCGTGACCGGATAAACCCTCGCGCCGGGCATCAAGGAACGCGAGCGACCTCGGCCAACAGAGCGCCAATCTCCCCTGTGAAGCTGGCGCGCGCCCGGGTGCAATCGGCGCGCCTCGCCTCCTGAGCGATCTCGTCGAGCAATCTCGTAAGCTCGGCGTCAGAGATGCGAGCCCGCGCCTGAAGCCTTTCACCCGCGACCGCAAGGGCCTGGCGTTGTTCGGACGTGGCGGGCAGCTCACAGGCCTCAGCGACGGCGAGCAGCACGATCACGCTGCCGAGCAACTGCGCAGGCGTGCGGTCCTGAGCGCAAGCTTGGCCAACGGCTCCAGCGAGCAGCACCAGCGCGATGAGCACGCTATTCCGAGTTCGTCGGCTCACGGTCCGCATCCCCTTCGTTGGCTCGCTCGCCGCGAGGGTACTTAGGCACCCGAGACAAGCTCCAGGTCGGCCGGCACGTCGCCGATCCGGGCGAGGATCAAGGCGTCGGCGAACTCCCCGGTTTGGGGATCGCCACTACGTGAGAACGCGACCGCGCCACCCCGAACGGCAGCCACCGCGACAGCCCGTAACACCGCAGCCGACGATGACGAGCACTCGATCGCTTCGTGAGGGCAGAGTTCCCCGGCGTCATTCCGTGCGAACGGCAGAATGACGTAGTAGGTCACGGTTGCCATAGGATCGCTTCGAGCCTCCCCGGGTGCGAAGGTAGCGCGCCTGTGCGATTGTCGCGAGATGGCGAGAAAGACAACCTTCGTGATCCAGGGCTTCGAGCGGAAGCGCGGAAGGCTCGTGCCCGGCGCGAAGGATGTCGCCCCGACGCAAGGCGGCGCGCTGAAGCGAGCCGAAGCGCTGGCGACCCGCCTGCCCGGTGCGGCTGCGCTCTGCATCACGGCCGATGAAGAGACGGGCGAGCTGCACACTGCCACGATCCTGGACACGTTCGGCGAGGTGCCGGACGACTTCGCGGAATCGCTACTCGGGAGTTGAACGGGATGGCGATGCGAGCCCTCTTTCGCTTCCTCAAGGCCCGACGCGAGCATCGAGAGCGGATCGCGCGGGACGCTGGTAACCTTCTCACGTTCCTTGGCGAGGGCGCCTACGACGAAGCGCGCGGCCGAGCGCGATCATGTCGTGAGCGCCGCGATCAAGCGGGCTTCCGGTTCTGGTCCAAGGTCGCGGTCGAGATCGCGAAGCGGACAGGACACCGGGTCAGGGAGAAGGTCGCAGATCGCTATGCGGCCGGCCCGCCGTCCCGAGCCGGCGACCATCGTCGGACGAGCGTCGACCGGGAGATCGTGTCCGGGCTCGTCGACATCGCCCAAGGCATTGCGCACTTGGCGCACGGCCGCGACGGGGTGATGGCTCAGAGCGTATGCGCCCGGGTGTGGCAGCTCGTCGACCTTCGCCGTCTGCCGAGGGAAAACGGGCACGGCTTATGCGGTGCGATCGAAGCTCTGGCAGCGGAGCTGTGAATCGGCGTGCAACTTTGACCCCCTGAGCCGGGGGGTCGGCGTCCAATCTTGACCCCTTTGAGCGTTGCTCAGGCAGGCTTCCTGTCCTTGTTGTTGGACGGGCGGTTGGGGGATGAAGGGC
>JAABUN010000880.1_pt1 | contig 73469 bp, 85 predicted proteins | sample 5559311 | NCBI WGS metagenome assembly JAABUN01 (sample SAMN10711877, study PRJNA513370) | rock metagenome | isolation source: Antarctica rocks | place: Antarctica: Victoria Land, Siegfried Peak sud | reverse complement strand
TTATCGAAGATTAAGCAAAGATTACGAAAGGTTGCCGGAAACGAGCGAAGCCTTCATCCAAATAGCCATGATGCGTCTGATGCTGCTTCGCCTTAAACCTTTTTGAGTTTTCAAACAGCTTCTTAGAGCCTGTTTGGAAATTAACAGTAAATGATTGGAAGCGGGAAAATTAACCGCAGATGAACGCGGATAAACGCGAATAAGAACCGATAAATCATATAAATATCTGCTTTTATCAGATGAGCATCGGCGTTCATCTGCGGTTAAATACGATTCTAAAAATCGACATTTTTATTTTCCAAACACGCTCTTAGAACGTGTTTGGAATTGGGCAAATCAGAAGGAAAAGCGATTTTTAACACAGATAGACACTGGTTTAAGAAGATGTTCACTGATTTTACCCGTTCCAATCCAAATCGGCGCGCGTCTCTGTTAAAAATTCTCACCTTTTCATTTATTTTGAATTTCCAAACAGCTCTTAGAAATCAACCGGACTTTTTACGCCGAGCCGATTATTTTGCAAAACGTGCGTGTAAATCATTGTCGTTGTCAATTCTTTGTGTCCCAGAAGGGAGCGCGTGTAAATAGCGGCGACAGCTAACAAATCATTGGACGTGAGGGCGAAACAGCGACTTTCTTATCACGTTGTCTTTTTAACTCGGAGTTGCGTGGATTCGGTTTCGCCCCACGTCAACTCAATCGTTCGACGTTTTCTCTTGAAATATAAACTGTGAAATTAAGAGAGGATGAAAATACAGAGTTTGAGTTGGAAATCATTGGATACCAATTTCCAGATTTGGAAAACGAACCGTATGACTCCGATTGGCTGAACATAACAATTCGCGTCAAACATCCGCGCGGTTCGTGGACAGCAACCCACCCGTCGCTTATGACCGATGAAGTTAAAGATTTAATTTGTTGGCTCGAAGATACTGCTGACGGAAAAACCGTAAATCCAGACGCTTATTTCACCGAGCCTAATTTGCATTTTCAGTTGCCTGATAATGACGCAAACAAATTGCGTGTTTATTTTGACTTAGAATGTCGCCCGTCGTGGGCAAAAAGCACGTTCAAAGACGACGATGAACTTTGGTTAGAGTTTTCAGTTACGCCAGAAGTTTTAACTATCGCTGCTAAATCTCTACGTTTGCAGTTGCAGAAATTTCCGACACGAGCAGGCTTATAAGTTATGTTAGAATCCTCTGGTGAAGGCAACGTCGAACAATTCAATGGACGTGAGGGCGAAACAGTGACTTTCATTTGGCGTTATCCGTTAAACTCGGAGTTGCGTGGCGGCGGTTTCGCCCCACGTCATCTCAGCCGTTATACGTTTCGGGTTAGTGCTAACATACGATTGATGAGGACAGAACTTTTTGATGAGCGCGGCTTTGATATTGTTGACAATGCTTTTGACGAACAAACCGTTGATTATCTTGCGTCTGAAATTACGCGGCTGAATTTTGGCGCAACCGCTAAAAAACGCAAAGCAGTTGCTTTCGGCGTAAGAAATCTTTTGAACGTCGCACCCGTTGTTCGAGAGTTTTCCGACTCTGACGTTGTTCGCAAGTTCATCGAACCGATTCTTGGAGAAAAAGCGCGTGTTGTGCGAGCAATCTTCTTTGACAAAACGCCTGAAGCAAACTGGAAAGTCCCGTTCCACCAAGATTTGACCATCGCCGTCAGAGAACAAAAAGACGTTGACGGTTTTACAGCGTGGACGCAGAAGGCAAACATTTTTCACGTCCAGCCGCCCGATTCGGTGCTTGAAAACATTGTTTCGTTGCGAGTGCATCTTGACAATACGGACGAGTCAAACGGTGCTTTGCGCGTTGTTGTCGGTTCTCATCGCTTCGGCAGATTGAGCGTGGCGGATATTCAACGGGTGAAAGCCGAAGGCGAAATCTTGACTTGTCGCGTCGGAAAGGGCGGCGCAATGTTGATGCGACCTTTGCTTTTACACGCTTCTTCGGCGGCAACGAATGCGCTGCATCGTCGAGTTTTGCATTTCGAGTTTTCGGCGTTAGAATTACCGGCAGATTTGCAATGGTTTGGTTCGTGAAGCGCAAAAACGTATAACAAATCAATGGACGTGAGGGCGAAACAGCGACTTTGTTATTTGGCTTGTCCATTACCCTAACGTTGCGTGGTGGCGGTTTCGCCCCACGTCATCTCAAACGTTCGGCATCTTCTCTCTACTGTAAAGATTTGCGCCTTAAGAGTGTTATAATCATTTCGTGCAATTTGAGTGGAACACGGAAAAAGCGGAAGCTAATCTGAAGAAACATCAAGTTTCGTTTGACGAAGCGAAAGCAGTTTTCGCTGACCCGTTGTTTGTTATTTTCGCCGACCCTGACCACTCGTTTGAAGAAAATCGTTTTGTTATTATGGGCGAGTCAAATCAAAATCGTTTGCTTGTCGTTTCCTACACGGAACGCCCGACAGCAACGAGGTTGATTAGCGCACGAGAAGCAACTCGCCCGGAGCGCAAAAAATATGAAGAAGACATCTGAAATGGACGACGAACTTCGTCCCGAATACGACTTCAGCAAATTGACCGTTGTCGCGCGTGGCGCGGGCAGACGCAAACCTGTTGAAACAACCGTTACTTTGGCTCCCGACGTGGCAAGATTGTTTCCGACATCGGAAGCCGTGAACGAAGCGTTGCGCCTGTTAGCCAGAGTTGCGAAAGAGTCAGAAATGCGTGTTGAAAATTAACGCAATGCCGAACAATTCAATGGACGTGGGGCGAAACAGCGACTTTCTTATCGCGTCGTCTTGTTTCCCTCAACTTGCGTGTTGGCGGTTTCGCCCCACGTCATCTCAGCCGTTCGATGCTTTGTGGTGATATAATGGCAAATCCAAATTAAGACAGAAAAAATTATGATTATTAAAAAAACCACTCAAATCTTAACTTTAGTAATTGGAGTTTTACTCTTTAGCAATGTCTCCTTTTCTCAAGAATCCAAAGCAACCTTAGATGGCTTCTGGGGTATAAAATTTGGTTCAACCATACCGGAAACAAAGAAAATTCTTCTTAGCAAAAAAACAGGAACAATTGATGAAAAGAACAGTTCCGAAACTAGCATTGTTCTTCTAAAACCAGAATTTGCAGGAAAAACTCCGCTCTTTATGGTGTTGCAATTCGTGGATGATAAGTTTCACACTGCTAAAGTTGTATTCAAGTCAACTTTGGACGCAAAGGTTTTTGAACTCTATGACTCAGTTAAAAAAGACATCAACGATAAATATTACAAAACTGAAAAAGATTATAAATTTTTCAAATCACCATTTGAGGACGGCGACGGTTATGAAACAACTGCTCTCAAAGTAGGAAAAGCAACTATTGCGGCTTATTGGACTTTCAAGCAAGCTGATGGTTTTGAAAACTCTGTTTCTTTGGAGATTGACGAAACTCTGCTTGTAGTTCTTAACTATCAGGATGCAAAGCTAGTCAAGCAAGCAATTGAAAAGCAAAAGAATAAAAATGCGAAGGATTATTAAAACGTCGCATCGAACAATTCAATGGACGTGAGGGCGAAACAGCGACGTTGTTATCAGCGTTGTCTGTTACCCTAAACTTGCGCGGTGGCGGTTTCGCCCCACGTCATCTCAACCGTTTGGTCAGACAGCCGATGCGACTTTTAGCGCCCGATGGCTCGCCAACACTTGACATAGTATGTTAAGCTCGTGAGCTTCCGCTCAACCGGCGTTGGAGACGGAAAGCTCACGAGCTTAACATATCATTGGCTGTTGTCATCTCCATCTGTCGCTCGTAGCATCATCTCTCTGCCAAACATGTCGTTGGAGCGGAACACGAAGCGTGTCCGCTCAACTCAATCGTTCGGCGTTTCGTGTGTGTAGCGTTTCGTGTAATCTAAATACGGAAGAACATAAAAGAAATACAAGATGTATGGAGTTCCAGCAAATTTACCACTAAAACGCTTTGTCAATGTAGAACTGAATCAAATTGCGTTAGGTCAATTCCAAATTCAGTTTCATTTTGCTGGCGCAGGCTCTATTTCTGTTGAAAGCAAATGGGAATTGCGAAATACAGAAGGCGAAATAGTTGACCAAGAAATTGACCACACAAGTCGTCAGGACTATCGCGTTCATTACATTATTGACCAAAAAGTCGTTTCATATGATATAAATCCTCCTTCGTCATTTACGTTACATTTCAAAAACGGCTTTTCATTAACTATTTACGATGATTCGGAACAATACGAATCGTTTTCAATTGACCCAGACAATATCTATATTTAATGTTGCAGACAAGAAGAATAAGATTATTTTGTAACCCGAAGTCGCGTAATTTCAGAGTGAAAATGAAATTGAAAATAAATGACTTGAAAACAAAGAAACGCCGAACAAATCATTGGACGTGAGGGCGAAACAGCTTCTCTTTAAAACGGTCTTTCTTTAACTTGTAGTTGCGTGTATCCGGTTTCGCCCCACGTCAACTCAATCGTTGGGCGGCACAGTTGAGTGTTATGAATTACACAGGTGAAATCCGAGAGTTGCAGCCGAACATTTTTAGTTTAATGCTTGAACCTTGTACGGCTATGGTTCTGCCTTACATCTTGGATGAGGAAGTTCCTTTTGTATGGCTTGAGAGTCATTGCCCGAATCTTTATGGTTGGTGGCAAGCGCAAGTTCCTTTGCGGCATAGCGGAGAGTATTTCCCGCTCAAAGTGCGCCAACTTCGTTTCGACTTAATGCTTCCAACCAAGCAGTTTCTCTCTTTGTTGCCAGAGTTTGCTGATGCAGGAATGTTGTTGCTTCAGCTAGAGCGCGAAATGCCCAATAGTCTTGTGCCGGATAGTTTGAAAGATATTGAAAGGTACAAAGTCTTGGTTCAGAACGGGCTACATCTTGAGTTCAATTTACCGCACGCAAATGAATACGCCCAACTGGTTTCGCCGTATCGTGAGGTGTTAGAACACATAAGAAGCAATCCCGTTATCGCATCGGGCAATCTGCCGTAGTGCCGCCCAACAAATCAATGGACGTGAGGGCGAAACAGCGACCTTGTTATCGAAGTTGTCTTTTTACCCTAAACTTGCGTGGTGGCGGTTTCGCCCCACGTCATCTCAACCGTTCGGTGCTTCGTGTAAAATTCGGTGCTTTCTGTGAAATAAAGTATAATGCTTGATTATGCCGACCGTTTTGAGATATGAAGCGTATCGCATTTACTTTTACAGCCACGAACCGAACGAACCGCCGCACGTTCATATTGACCGCGATAATTTGTCGGCTAAGTTTTGGCTGAATCCTGTTACTCTGGGGCGTAATCGTGGTTTTAGCGCACGGGAGTTGCGGCAAGTTGAAAAAATTGTGCGAGAAAATCGGCAAAATTTATTGGAGGCGTGGAATGAGTATTTTGGCATTGGCAACTGATGAGCGAGTCGCAGATGTAGAAACAACCGAAGACGAGTTGAGTGTTCGCCTGATGGACGGTAGGACAATCAGCGTTCCGCTTGTTTGGTATCCGCGCCTTCTGAATGCTACCGAAGAACAAAGAAAGAACTGGCGGATTAGCGGCGGCGGTTATGGGATACATTGGGAAGATGTGGACGAAGATTTAAGCACGGAAGGATTGTTGCGCGGTGCGCCCGCACCAAGTCCGTCGCTGGCAAAAGTCTTCTGAACCCGAACACGCACCGAACAAATCATTGGACGTGAGGGCGAAACAGCTTCTCTTTAAAATCTTGTTTTGTTCCCCTGATGTTGCGCGTGGCTGGTTTCGCCCCACGTCAACTCAATCGTTCGGCGTTTCCCGGTTATTGCGACGGTTGTTTGATTTCAACCTTTTTCAAAGAATTATGGTTGATGTCAGTTGTCATCACACCATAATCGGCGTTATAGGTTATTTGCACCTCTGGTTTGCACGGACATTTTTCCGTCTTTTCGTGTAAATCAGTTTCATCTTTGGGCATTTTATGGAATTTCATAGTTTTTGTTTTCTCCTTTGTCGGCACACGCCGAACAATTCAATGGACGTGAGGCAAAAACAGCGACGTTTTATCTACTCTGGCTTGCGTGTGTTTTTGCCCACGTCATCTCAACCGTTCGCCGCCTTCGGCAACAAAACGGAAATTTCACTTTGCTTGAATCGAATCGAACGATTCGATTCAACTCGTCGGCGACGATACTTTTGAAAACTAAAAACTTCGGTGATAAACTTCTCGCGCCATTCGGCGTGAACTCGAACGGGCGCGAAGGCAAACTTGGGCGTGGTGAAAATAAACTTGACTGAATGGAAAGTTGCGACGGCAGCCGCCGTTACAATGAAAGGCGGCGGCGAACAATTCAATGGACGTGAGGGCGAAACAGCGACTTTGTTATCGAGGTTGTCCGTTAAACTTTAGCGGGCTTGGTGGCGGTTTCGCCCCACGTCATCTCAACCGTTAGGCTTTTCTTGATTGAAGGCAAACATTTCTGAAAACAACGGATGATTGCCTTCAAATTAAATGTTCAAATTAAAATTAAGGATGAAAAACAAATGAAAAAAATTGCACTCTTGTTCTCGTTTCTATTTTTGTTTGGTGTTTGCCAAACATTCGCTCAACAACAAATGGAAAAAGCCATTGCCATTGGCGCACGCGAATACTGGACTTTACAAATAGCTCCAGACAAAACAGAAACCGTTAATGGACGTTTTCAAGCGCGTGGCGGTTCAGGCAATGATGTCGAAGTTTATATTTTAGACGAAGATGGCTTGGAAAATTGGAAAAACGGACACTCAACCCCAACTTACTACAATTCTGGGCGCAAAACAGTCGGCACTTTTAACGTAACACTAAACAAAGGTGTTTATTACTTGGTTATCAGCAATACATTTTCCTCAGTTAGCAGCAAAGCAGTTACATTGAAACTTTGGGAATAAACGTCAAAAGCCATTTCAAAATTTTTAACTTTTAAGGAGAATAACTTATGCCTTGTAGTGAATGCGGCGACCCAAATCATAACAAATTAACTTGTCCTGAAAGAAATAATTGTGGTTATTGTGGAAAGAAAGGACATTATCAAACAACTTGCCCTGAAAGAGATAGTTGTGGAAATTGCGGTAAAAAAGGGCATAAAAGCACAACTTGTCCGACGAGGAAATAAGGCTTCTTTGTTCTTACAACAAGCCTAACAATTCATTGGACGTGAGGGCGAAACAGCTTCTCTTTAAAAACTTGCGTGGTTATTTCCACGTTGCGCGTAGCCGGTTTCGCCCCACGTCAACTCAACCGTTAGGCTTCTTTTGTGTTATAAACAACGAGTATGAAAATTAAAGTATTATTTCTTTTGATTTCACTTTTAACGATTTTTGGGCTGACCGCAACCGCGTCGCTGGCTCAAAATAAAGAAATTCAGTTTTCTGCTTTTGCGTCTGAAAAAATCAAAGCATCTGATATTTCGTGGAAAGGTCATTTTGGCGGCAGGAAAATAGAGCCAAATAATGTTTATATTTTAATGACGCAAGGTGGTTTTCTTGCGCCGACCTCGAAAAACTTTGAGGACTTGATTAAATCTTGGCTTACTGAACACCCAAACGCTCAAACGAAAGTCGTTTATGTTTTAGACGGAATGCTCGCAGATGTGCCAGACTCAAAAATGAAAGCTGTTTGGGTTATGGACGGAGACGCAAACTTAAACATTCATCTTGTTCGTATGGGCGGTTGTCCTGCTGGCACGATGCTGTTAAATCCCGAAGATAAAACCTCGTTGACGCGGGAAGAATATCAAGCGTTTGCGAAAAAAGTTGTCGAAGCGCAACAGTTAGCTAAAGAAGAAAAACTTGGTATTTGGAGCGACTCCAAAAAATGAACGCGAAGCCTAACAAATCATTGGACGTGAGGGCGAAACAGCGACTTTCTTATCACGTTGTCTTTTTAACTCGGAGTTGCGTGGATTCGGTTTCGCCCCACGTCAACTCAATCGTTATGTTGCTCGTGAAGTGTGAGTATGCGTCCTAAGTATCCGCCAGACATTGAGGCTGAAATTACTTTTCTTACTTCCGAAGAAGGCGGACGCAAAACTCCGGCTTATTCTGGTTATCGTCCGCAATTTTACTATGACGGACACGATTGGGATGCAGTTCAAGAATATATTGGTGTGTTTGAAGTTTGTCCCGGACAAACTGTTATGGCGCAGTTGTCGTTTATGAGTCCACAGTGCCACGTTGGAAAACTTTATCCCGGCAAAGAGTTTCTTGTGCGCGAAGGTCAAAAAGTTGTGGCGCGTGGTAAAGTTACAAAGATTTTGAATTTAGAGAAGTCTGCTGAAAGAAAAAAGGCTCTTGAAGCAAAACGGCGTGGTGAAAACAATGACGCAACATAACAAATCATTGGACGTGAGGGCGAAACAGCTTCTCTTTAAAACCGTCCTTCGTTAAACTCGGAGTTGTCTGTGGCTGGTTTCGCCCCACGTCAACTCAATCGTTATGCTGCTGCGTGTGGCAATGATGAAAACGCAGCAGTCAGAATGAGAAGCGAGGTTGACGGGCGTGAACGAACAAACCAAAGTCCTCTGTCAGTGTCCTGAAGGTTACTGCTTTCTGGAAGAAGATGCGGCTCGTGCCAAGCAAAACTACGCGGCTCAGGCGCAAACTAACGAGCGAGACACTACCTTCCGTAGCCGCACCTTATTTCATCAGTTAGATGATGAGCGGCTCAGGCGCAAAAGTGAGTGGTTGGAGAGTTTAGGAGTGCCTGGGACTCTTCAAGTGCAGTGTCGCAAGGAAGACCCGGAAGCGTTGTGAACCGCTCATCAACGGCAACATAATTCCAGCGTTCGCCGCTTCTTGAGAACAGAAGTAAAGGCGGCTTGATTGATTGACAAGGAAGACGCTCCGCGTGAAAATAATCTTGCGCGAAGACGAGCGGCTTCCCTTCGGATGACGACGCAGCATAACAATTCAATGGACGTGAGGGCGAAACAGCGACTTTGTTATCAAACGGGTCTTTTTAATTCGGAGTTGCGTGTAATTGGTTTCGCCCCACGTCATCTCAACCGTTGGGCGGCTTCGCTTGATAACGAAACCGAGCCGAACCTGATGTTCTAATTAAAACTCAAGGAGAAAACACAAATGAAAACAATCAAATTCGTCGGTCTGTTTCTATCGGTCTTCGGGCTGATTTCAACAGGTATTGACGCTCAAACTAAAACAACACAGGTGCAAATCAAGGATTTGCAAAATTTGACGGGAGCGCAATGAACGGGAACTTTGTTCTATTTAGACTACGGAAAAAACACGAAAGTTTCGATTCCCTCAAATTTGACAATCACGCAATCGAAAGACAACAAATCGTCTTGGATTTTTGAGTATCAATATCCAGATGAGCCGAAAGCAAATAGTAAGGAAACTATAACGATTAGCAAAGACGGCAAAATATTTGACGGTGAAACGGTCATCGAAAGAACGAGTCTTGCCGATAAAACACTGAGAATCGTGACGGAGAAAAGCGGACTTGACAATGATAAAAAAGCATTGTATCGCTTTACATATTTGCTGAGCAAAACCAGTTTTTCAATCAAGAAAGAAGTGCAATATGAAGGGACAACTGATTTTTTGTGAGAAACGAATATAGCTGGAAAAGATAACTGCGTGAATATGACGCGCCGCCCAACAAGTCATTGGACGTGAGGGCGAAACAGCGACTTTCTTATCGCGTTGTCTTTTGAAGTCGGAGTTGCGTGTAGCCGGTTTCGCCCCACGTCAACTCCGCCGTTGGGCGTTTCGTGGTGGCAAAGATGGTTGAACGTGCCGTGTCGCAATTTCTTATTATCGTTGCTGACGAACGCGGTTTTTTCCGAAGTCATTGGCTTTGAAAGTTGTGCGCTCCGCGTGTCAAAAGTTGCGCGTTGAAATTTGGCGAGTCGAATCGTCAACGGGTTTTGGCAAACGGCGTGAGAAAAGACGCGGCGTTTTTCCTTGAAAAGTTGTCGCGCTCCGCGTCGGCGAAACTTGTCGGTTAAATCTCGGCGAGCCAAAACGCCAACGGGTTTTGATAAAGTTGCGCGGGAAAACGCGCAGTTGTCGCTTTGGAAAGTTCTTGCGCTTCGCGTTTTAGAACTTGCGCGATAAACTCGAAGTGTTTTGGAAAGTGGCGGCGGGCGAACAAACTTGTGAGTTGAAAATAAAGTTGTCGTTTTCAAAAGTTGACGCGCTCTGCGTTTGGCAAGAAGCGCGGTAAAAATGAAACTTGAACAAAAACAATCGAAGCGTGCTGAAGATGCAGACACGCCCAACAAGTCATTGGATGTGAGGGCGAAACAGCGACTTTCTTATCGCATTGTCTTTTTAACTCGACGTTGCGTGAATTCGGTTTCGCCCCACGTCAATTCAATCGTTAGATTTCTTTCTCTATGAAAAGGTGAGGCTCATATGAAGAAAATACTTCTGGCATTAACAATAATTCTTTCGCCACTGTTTTATAGCAGTGCGTTCGGTTGCAGTTGTCCAACTATCGGAACTACCCTTGAGCATGAAAAAGCAGCACGTCTCAAAGATTTTAATAGTGCTGCTGCCATCTTTACTGGCGAGGTCGTTGAACTTGAGGAAAATAAAGTTAAGTTCAAGGTTGAAAAAATATGGAAAGGCGAATCTGTTGATGAAATCGTAATGGTGATTCAACTGAAAAAAGATGACGGAAGATATGTAAGAACGAGTTGCGATTATTACTACGAATTGGGGAAAAAGTATTTAGTTTACGCTTACGATATTAAAAGTGAACTCACAACCTATTCATGCACCAGAACTATTTCTTTTAAGCATACAGAGATTGTCAAGCAAGAGATAAAGGGTCTTGATGAAATTAAGTTACCTGAAACAAGAAAAAAAAATTAGAGCAGCCGCTTTTGCCAAAAGGCGAAATCTAACAAATCAATGGACGTGAGGCAAAAACAGCGACTCTTTAAAACGGTTCTTCTGAACCCGCAGCTTGCGCGTACCCGGTTTTTGCCCACGTCATCTCAGCCGTTGGGCGTTTTCGCTTGAAGTTTAGCTCGAAGGAAAATCACGATGAAACTTAATTTCGGAATTGTTTTGATTCTTTTGTTTGCTCTAAATGTCGCCGCACAAACCAGCAGGAAATCTGTCGGAAAGCGTGGCGGCGTGAAAAAAGCGGTTCGTATTGTTGAGATGTCCGACTTAGCTAGTCCTGATGTTTGTGTTGACCCGACTAAACATTCTGCTCCTGTTGACGGTGTTATCGTAAAGCGCGACTTTGATGCCGATGAGATTACGTTGACCGGAGTTACGGTGCGTGAGGCAAACGACAAACGATATTTTGTAAATATTGACAACGAATACGTCGCAAGCAAAGGAAGGTTTGTTCCTCGTGAACTTTCTTCAATTTTGACCAAAGGCAGGCGAGTTAAAATTTGGGTTTATGGTTGCGGAGCGTCGGGAATGATGTTCTGGGCTAGAACAGTAAAAGACTATTAAAACAAGAACCTCCGCATGATAAGGCAACGCCCAACAAGTCATTGGACGTGAGGGCGAAACAGCTTCTCTTTATGAACGTCGCTCGTTAAATCTAAAGTTGCGCGTATTCGGTTTCGCCCCACGTCAACTCCGCCGTTAGCCGCTTGTTTGCTAGTTGAAATTTATGAAAGGAATGTATGCAGCTTTATTTGGTTTGATATATACGGTTGTTTATTTCTTTCTAGCAATAATGAGTACTGGCGGCGGACACGGGAACTTTTTTCTCTTAACTCCTGTAACAGGCTGGATATTTATTTTTATTGCTTTGTTTCTATTAACAAGATTAAAGAGTTTGTTTTCACATATCTTCTTTGTCGGAATAATGCTGGCGCATTATGTAATAAATTTTCTTCTCTTCCTGAGTTTTAAGGATGAAATAACAAAAGACTGGAGTAGAGTGGCAGGTAGAGAAGGCATTCTGGTTACAACAGGTTTTTACTTTTTAGGACAGTTAATCATTTGGTTGTTTTTTTTCAAATCAGTCAAAAATCACCAAATCTTAAAGTAGTCATAGTTTCCCAAAAGTTGTATAAAGGCGGAGCGCACAGTAAAATTAAAGACGCGGCTAACAAATCATTGGACGTGAGGGCGAAACAGCTTCTCTTTATAATCTATTTTGGTGAACTCAGAGTTGCGTGAATTCGGTTTCGCCCCACGTCAACTCAATCGTTCGATGCTTTCTTGTTAAAAAATTAGGAGATTTTTATGAAACGTAATTGTATTATTTTATTTCTCATTACACTCTTGGCTTTTAGTCTAACCGGCAATGTTCGCGCTCAGGATTGCTCGGAAAAACTTACTCAAAAAGCCGTCGAGTCTTGGATGTCGCTTTGGGATGTTGGCAAATACGACCAGAGTTATGAACTTTTGGCGCAAAATACGCGAGACAAGATAGACAGAAGGAAGTGGTTTGTTTATTGGACTGCGATTCGCAAGCCGCTTGGCGGGTTGAAATCCAGAAAGTTAAAAGAAATCACACTCATAAAGTCGTTGCCGGGCGTTCCCGACCAAGAAGGTGCAACGCTTCAGTATGAAAGTTCGTTTGAGAACAAAGCCTCTGTTCTGGAAACTTTCGGAATGATAAAAGAAAAAGACGGCACTTGGCGAGTCGCCAATTACCTGACGAGTGAAAGAAAATAAAGCGGCTGTTCTCTTGACACGCCGCATCGAACAAATCATTGGACGTGAGGGCGAAACAGCTACCTTGTTATGAACGTCGTCCGTTAAATTTTACGTTGTCGCTGGCGGTTTCGTCCCACGTCAACTCAAACGTTCGGCTTCTCTCTGTGATTTGAGTTTTGATTTGAACAGAAGCGATTGTAAAATAATTACGGGAGTTGAAAGCTATGCAAATTGTTACTTTACAAGCTCATTTTGACGGCAAACAAATTTTGCTGGATGAGCCATATGAACTTAAACCAAATACAAAGTTGGTTGTCAGCGTGATCCAGATGGCGGACGAAGAACGCGCAGATTGGACACGCTTTTCTTTGGCAAACTTGGAACGTGCTTACGGAGTAGATGAACCGGAGTATTCATTAGACTTAATCAAAGAGGCAAATCCGAAGTATGAAGGAAGGTGATGTGGTAATCGTAGCGATGCCGCAAGCCAACGGCTCGGTTAAGAATCGTCCGACCATTATTCTTCGTGAGATGCCGCCGTTTCAAGATATGTTGGTTTGCGGTGTGAGTTCGCAACTGCGTCAAGAGGTGAAAGATTTTGACGAAATCATTTCACCGACAGACAATGATTTTACGGCGAGCAGTTTAGTTGGAAAATCTTTAACACGATTAGGATTTTTGACAGTTGTTCCGCAAAGCCAAATTGTCGGCGTAATCGGTGCAATTTCTTCAACACGACATCAAAGATTATTGGAAAAGTTAAGCAGTTACTTGATTCAATAACGACGAAGCCGAACAAATCATTGGACGTGAGGGCGAAACAGCGACTTTCTTATCAGCGGGTCTTTTTAACTCGGAGTTGCGTGGATTCGGTTTCGCCCCACGTCAATTCAATCGTTCGACGTTTGCGCTTGAAATCAACATTTTGAATTTATGAGCGGAAGAATACCGAGAGTTATCGGCACAACTGAAGAAGCGATTGCCAAAGCCGAAAAAGAAATCAACTTTCGCTTTCCGCCATCTTTCCGTTTGTGGTTGCTTGAAAACAACGGTCTTAGTCCTGATTGGGTAGAGTCAATCTATCCAATTTTTGACGAACGCGACCCGCGTAAAACTTGGGATTCGATTGTCAGAAATTACAAAGAAGCAGGTTGGGCGCAATGGATTGACAACTTTGAAGGCTACGGCGAGCCGTTTAACTTTGACCATTTGCTTCCTTTTGCAGAAGTCGGAAACGGCGACTGTTATTGTTTTGATTACAGCCGCAAGCAAACAGACGGAGAAACACCCGTTGTTTTGTGGTCGCACGAAACAGGTGAAACCGAAGAACGGGCGGCAACATTTACGGAGTTCGTGGAAAAAGCTAAACTTGGCGAATATGAAATAGACTAAAACCCTTTCTATGCAAAGGAACGTCGAACAATTCAATGGACGTGAGGGCGAAACAGCTACTTTCTTTCAACTGCTTCTCTCTTTCTTTGGGCTTGCGTGTATTCGGTTTCGCCCCACGTCATCTCAACCGTTATGTTTTTCGTGTCGGGTGAGATTGCAATTCGGATGTCGGAACTTTCAAAGAATTTTTCGTCGCTCTCTGATTTGCAAGTTCGTGAATGTCGCGCAGGAAAAAGCAGAAACGATTCGCGTTTTTTTGATTGTCGCTTCTTGGCAAAGGTTTTCGGAACTCATTTCCCCCGCATCGGGCGTGTCAAAGACGAAGGAAAAAGCGCGTTACTTTTCAGGTTGTGCGGAAGTCAACAAATTTTCTTGACACGGTTTGCCCTTTGAGTTTAGCTTTATGGAACAAGCGGCGAAAGCTCTTTTGAAAACAAAGTTGCGTGGAAGCGAACGGCGCGAAGACAAAGAAGCGCGGTTTTAACTTTCGTGGTTGACTCGAAAGTTGCGCGAAGGCAAAAGGCTTGCTGAAGATGAAGAGCAAACATAACAAATCATTGGACGTGAGGGCGAAACAGCGACTTTGTTATCGCGTTGTCTTTTGACCCTTAGCTTGCGTGCAGGCGGTTTCGCCCCACGTCAATTCAATCGTTCGATGGCTTCTATACCGATGCGCTGCTGTATCATAATTTGAGGAGAAAACAGAAATGGCAGAACAACCCTTTTCTTATAGCGATTATCTTGCGAGCATACCCACCGAACGTAAGGAGGCGGTTGAGCGGGTGTGGAAAGCGGTGCGCGAAAGTATACCCGCAGGCTACACTGAACAAATTAGCCCCAAATACCTGACGTTTGCGGCGGATGGTGAAATGTATGTTGCGCTGGCTAACCAGAAGAATTACATTAGCCTTCATTTGATTCCAATTTACATTTTTCCGGAACTGAAAGCCAAATTGGATAATTCCGGCAAAAAGGTGAAGGGCGGGAAGGGCTGCGTTAATTTTCTGAGTGCTGAAGAATTGCCGCTTGACATAATCGCGCAAATTGTCGGTTCGTGCGAAGCTAAAACATATAAAGAGAAGATGCGGCAATTACGCGGCAAGGAAAAGTCCAAGAAGTAGCCGTCGGCGGGAATGGTCTAACCAACCGCGCCATCGAACAAATCATTGGACGTGAGGGCGAAACAGCTTCTCTTTAAAACGGTCTTTCTTTAATTCGGAGTTGCGTGGAATCGGTTTTGCCCCACGTCAATTCAATCGTTAGGCGCGTTGTGGTAAAATTAAACGATATGAAGTTTGGAGATTATAAAATGAAGCGTTTTCTTTTCAATTTAATTATCGCTGGTTGCGGGGTTTTTCTTCTCGCCTGTCAACATTCCGAAAAACCTGAAACTGTTGTCTTTCGAGATTTCAATTTAGGCGCAGCCGTCGAACAGATGAACGTCGCACAACTGAAACCGATAACAGGCGGAAACAGCGAACCAATTGTTATCAACTTCCAACCCGAACGTCGCCGCATCTATGAACTTGAGTATCTACTTGACGAACAAAACAGTGAACTGTTTGACGAAGCCTTTTTTCTGGAAGAGCTAAAAAATCAAATTGCAGAACAAATCAGCGATGCGGGCGTTCGGATGAATTTAGCAGTCCGAGTCGGAGGTTATTTTTACATCAATCACTCTACGAAGGAAAACAAAGGCTCGTTTGAAGTCATCGGTGCGAGAGTTGAAGGAAACAAATACAAGTTATGGTGCATAGTGAGAGAAAGCGCGGTAGTCGAAAGCGACAAATGAAAACAAAGTTGCGTGTAGATTGAGAACGCGCCTAACAAATCAATGGATGTGAGGGCGAAACAGCGACTTTGTTATCGAAGGTGTCTTTCCACCCTTAACTTGCGTGGTGGCGGTTTCGCCCCACGTCATCTCAACCGTTCGGCATCTTCTCTCTACTGTAAAGATTTGCGCCTTAAGAGTGTTATAATCATTTCGTGCAATTTGAGTGGAACACGGAAAAAGCGGAAGCTAATCTGAAGAAACATCAAGTTTCGTTTGACGAAGCGAAAGCAGTTTTCGCTGACCCGTTGTTTGTTATTTTCGCCGACCCTGACCACTCGTTTGAAGAAAATCGTTTTGTTATTATGGGCGAGTCAAATCAAAATCGTTTGCTTGTCGTTTCTTACACGGAACGCCCGAAAGCAACGAGGTTGATTAGCGCACGAGAAGCAACTCGCCCGGAGCGTAAAAAATATGAAGAAGACATCTGAAATGGAGGACGAACTTCGTCCCGAATACGACTTCAGCAAATTGACCGTTGTCGCGCGTGGCGCGGGCAGACGCAAACCTGTTGAAACAACCGTTACTTTAGCTCCCGACGTGGCAAGATTGTTTCCAACATCGGAAGCCGTGAATGAAGCGTTGCGCCTATTAGCCAGAGTTGCGAGAGAGTCAGAAATGCGTGTTGAAAATTAACGCAATGCCTAACAATTCAATGGACGTGAGGGCGAAACAGCGACTTTGTTATTTGGCTTGTCCATTACCCTAACGTTGCGTGGTGGCGGTTTCGCCCCACGTCATCTCAAACGTTCGACAGCTTTGTGGTTACAACAATCGGGAACAAATTTCGACATTGAGCGTCTAAAGTTATATCTTGAAATTGGAGATTCGTCATTATGAAACGCATAATTTTTCGTCTTTCAGTTTTACTTCTCACCTTTGCCGTTGGTTTCGTTGCCGTGTGGCTGACTGGCTTATTGACGTTCGTTTCTCCATCTATTGAAACCAAGTCGGTATTCTTAAATGACCGCTCTGCGGAAAGCCTTGTATCTCCAATACCCATAATTTCTAATCAAAAACCTCGATTCACGGGAACTTTTCGCGGTTGTGGTTTCGGATATACACAGGGTTACGAAACTGATGATAGGCAACAATTGAGTGAAGGCATTACTGGGATTGCAAATCGTAAAAAAGCTCGCGCTGAATTTAAAAAATGGATTGCTAAGTCTGTGCGCGTTGTTGAGCGTGTCCCAAATTATAAAAACCGTCTTGGCAAGCTAGGCGAAAGAGTTGTGGTTATAAATCCGCCTGATGATAGAAACGCAAAGGAAACGGTAAGTATTTTGTGGCACGATGGAGGACAATTTATTGCTTTTATAAATGCGCCTTCTTTAGATTTGGCTTTGGAGTTTGAGGAATTTCTTGAAGCAACTAATTATACTGCTCACGGATTTTGAATTTTGTTGTTTATAATCAACGGGCTATCGAATTCAAAGTTGGGCGGCTATCTTTCATCGCGGGAGAAAAGAAGATGAATCAAATTCCGAATTGCAGTTTTTGTGGCAAAAGCGAGAGCGAAGTCGGCGGTTTCTTGTTCGGAATAATTGACGGCTCTATTTGCTTTGACTGTCTTGAGCAAAGTTCGCTTTTTTCTGTGAACACCGATACGACAGCAAGTTGCAATTTTTGCGGAAGAAAGCAAACTGAAGTTCCAAAGTTGTTGAAGGGTGAGAAGGCTGACATTTGTAATGTCTGCGTTGAAGTAGCAACAAGCCCGCCGTCTGTGCTGACCAGAAGCGGATTTGTAATAAATTCGGGAACACGCTTTGGAAGTTGGTTATTAAATTCTAAGAATCGGTTTATCAGAAAGTATATTGTTGGCGGCAAGCCGTGAAATGTAACCGCCGCCCAACAAATCATTGGACGTGAGGGCGAAACAGCGACTTTCTTATCAACGGGTCTTTTAACATTTAGCTTGCGTGTAATTAGTTTCGCCCCACGTCAATTCAATCGTTGTGCTGCTTTCTTGTTTTAACGATAATCGTAGTATATGGTGAATAATTATGAGTTCAAATCAACATTTTCTGCAAAATTTATACGATGCTTTTAACAAACGCGAGATTGAAACAATCATCTCGCTGATGCGCCCGGACGTGAAATGGGCGAACGGGTTGGAAGGCGGTTTCGTTTATGGACGCGATGCGGTGCGCGAATACTGGACTAATCAATTTAAGGATATTCAACCGCAGCTTGAGACACTAAAATTCGAGACTGACGAAAACAACCGGAATATTGTTACCGTTCATCAAATCATCAAAGATTTGCAAGGCAATGTGCTTGCCGATGCAACAGTTCATCAAATCTTCACCATTGAGGATGGTTTAATCAGTCTTTATGAAATTGGCGATACCGAAACAATCCAAGAGATGATTCAAAAGACGAAAACTTCCAATGAGCAATGATGTTTCGGTTATCAGTTCCGGCAATCGCGTTTTATCAAACATAGGCTTTTGAAATTGACGGCGCAGCACAACAATTCAATGGACGTGAGGGCGAAACAGCTTCTCTTTAAAAACATATTTCCTTAACTCGGAGTTGCGCGGTGGCGGTTTCGCCCCACGTCAGATACTGTGTTGCAAGTCAAGCGTTTTTCGTCCAATTCGGATCAAACGGTTTTCCGGTTTTCAAGACTCCATAAGTCAGATGGATCAGTTTCCTTATCGCCGCGCCGATCACCGCCATTTTTGATTTGCCACGCTCGCGCAAACCCTTTGCCCATTGTTGAAAAAAGCTACTACACCTGAGAGCAGTCATCGCCGAAAAGTAAAGTGCAAGGCGCAAGTCGTGCATTGCCGATCTTCGATAAACAGGTGCGTCCGCGCACACTGCTGCCCGAACGCCGTTCACGCGGCACGAGTCCGGCGTAAGCGGCAACCTGTCGTGCGCTTTTGTATTGAGTAAAGTCCGTAACTTCAGCCAACAGCAAAGCGGCAGTCGTCGCGCCGATGCCGGGAATCGAGTCGAGAAGGTCGCTTTGCTCTTTTAAGTCGGGATGATTGTTAATATGTTCTCGAATCATTAATTCGGTTTGTTTGATTTCTGCGACCAGATAAGTAATATGTGTTTGGAGAGAATGCCTGACCGTTTCGATTGAAACACCGCTCGATAAGCGATTCTCTTCCGCCACGCGCATCTCGATTAATGATTCCAGACGCCGGACAAGAGCTTGCAGTTGCCGAACTTCGGGCGCGGGCGGTCTCCACGCTTCCGGTTGCTGTGCCAGACAACATCGGGCAATCAGCTCGGCATCCACTTTGTCGGTTTTGGTTCTGGTCAAACAACTCGCGGCAAAGGCTTTAACGGCTGCCGGATTGACGACGCTGACCCGATAACCGGCATCGAACAGATAAAGAGCAAGGGCTTCACCGTAACTGCCCGTGGCTTCCAGACAAACGTGCAAACTGCCCGTCTGATGCGACGCGAGCCAGACGACTGATTGCTCAAACCCGTGCGTCGTATTAGTAAAAACTTTATGTTTGGCTTTCCCGTTTTCTTTGATTAAACAGACATCGCGCCTTCAGCGCGGGCTGCTGTCTACGCCAAGCACCACAGATAAATTCACTTGATTAAACTCCTTTTGATTGAATTGACTTGCAGCGCACGGTCGCGTCTTGTAGATGCGCGTCTCAGCTTCAATAGAAGCGGCTTCGGATACTGTTCGACCTCTCTGCACGGCAAGAAAACAGGCGGCGGGAGCTTATCTGACGTGCTGACTTTCTAAACAGAGTCATAACTCAACCTCGGCTTTACCGCCGCCCGTGTTGACAGCCAAAGTTTGTGGCTTTGACCATCTTCTGTCAACATACAAACTCAATCGTTCGGTGCTTCCTTGTGAACTCGATGATTTTGTAAAAAATAGAGTATAATGCTCAAGTATGCCGACCGTTTTGAGATACGAAGCGTATCGCATTTACTTTTACAGCCATGAACCGAATGAACCGCCGCACGTTCACATTGACCGTGATAATCTATCGGCTAAATTCTGGCTGAATCCCGTTTCCTTGGGATATAATCGTGGTTTTGGCGCACGGGAGTTGCGGCAGGTTGAGAGAATCGTGCGAGAAAATCGACAGCAATTATTGGAGGCTTGGAATGAGTATTTTGGCATTGGCAACTGATGAGCGAGTTGCGGAAGTAGAAACAACCGAAGATGAGTTGAGCGTTCGCCTGATGGATGGCAGAACAATCAGTGTTCCGTTGGTTTGGTATCCGCGCTTGCTGAATGCGACCGCCGAACAAAGAAAAAATTGGCGCATTAGCGGCGGCGGTTATGGAATCCATTGGGAAGATGTAGATGAAGATTTAAGCACAGAAGGGCTGTTGCGCGGTGCGCCCGCGCCAAGTCCACGAGTGGCAGAAGTCGTCTGAAATTAAACCCACACCGAACAAATCATTGGAAACGAGGCGCAAACAGCTTTGTTTTAAAACTTGCGAGTAGTGCGCCCGTTTCAATTCAATCGTTCGGTGCTTTTCTGTTTTAATGAAAATTCTTGATTACAACGGAAACGGTTTTTGGAGTTTCGAGTCTGTTTTGAATCGTTATAAATCTCATGTTCAGCGTTATAAAGTTTCATCGCCTTCTGACCTTAAGCCGCCTGTTTATACCGAAGGCGACACGAGCAGAATTTATCCGATAATGGACAAAGTAATTGAGTGTATCGAGAGAAAATATTTAGCCTGTATTGAAATTGGTGTTGAGTTCATTGAGGAAAGCGGTTCTTTTCCCTTTGGCAAGATTCTGAAATACAATACTGCTCGTGCTTTACGACGCGCTTCAGATTCACTTACTGATGAGCAAAAAGAACGAATCAGAAAGCGCGTTGCCGAGATGCTATGCACAGGTTATCTTCCGCGTGAGTTTCGTCAGTATGCGAAACTCGCACGAAAAATCGGCTTGGGAACTTGGCGGTGGAAGATTGAACGAGAAGCAAATCTAAAAAGTAAGTGGGTGAGTCATTATTATAAAATGATAAGAAACAACTTCGATGATTAACGCCGCACCGAACAAATCATTGGATGCGAGGCAAAAACAGCTTCTCTTTAAAATCTACTTTGGTTAAATCGGAGTTGCGTGGATTCGGTTTTTGCCCGCGTCATCTCAGTCGTTGGGCTGCTACTTGTAGTGTGTGAATATGCCAGTAATTAGAGTCACTGAAATCAAGCAATCGTTCCGGCTCACTAAATCGAGCGTTTGCGCTGACGTGAATCTCCCGACCGGCGAGACTTTTACGCTCGAAAGGAATCTGCTGTGGAGGAGCAAGTTCAAGATATATAACGAACAGCAAACCCTGCTTGAATCTCGGACGGTCGGCTGGCTATTTTCACGTCATCATCAAATATGGTTTGAAGGTGCGATGCACGGTCAGTGGCGTTACCTTAAATCGAGCATTGCAGGCAGCAGTTACCAGAACGAGTTGCTTGGGTTCGAGGTTGAATCAGGCGGCGGGCAGAAGTATGTGATTAAGCAGCGCCGTGCTTCTGCTGATTTGATTGAGTCTCTTGTCAATCCAGTTTACGAAGTCAATGCCGGTGTAAACCAATATCTGGCTAAGGTGGCGGTATCAAACGGCGGCGGGCAGTTGAGCGTGAAAGTAGATTTTGAGATGAATAATCATCTGTGGGTGCAGGTGTTTGCCGCCGCGCGTTTGTGGCTCGATTATTACGATCAACTCGCTTTGTCCTAGCAAGGTTGGCGGAAGCACTCGCGTCGTGCTGTGATGTTACGGCGCAGCCCAACAAATCAATGGATATGAGGGCGAAACAGCTTCTCTTTAAAAACTTGTCTTTTTAACTCAGAGTTGCGCGTAATCGGTTTCGTCCCGCGTCAACTCAGTCGTTAGATGGCTATTTACCACAGGAACTACTCGTGCTATTCTGAAGTGATTTAGCTGTCAAATAAGGAAACAAATATGTATAAAAAGTCTTTATCACTTACGCTCGTTTCATTTTTGATTGTGTTGATTTGCATTACGTCCGTGTCGGCTGTTGTGCCAACGGAAACGGAAACACAGCGTATCGCCAAGATGAAAGAACGTATTAGCGTGATTCAACTTCAACAGAAGCGTGTCGTCATTACACGGCAGGACGGAATGAAACTGACGGGACGTATTAGTGAAGTTAAGGAATCTTCCTTTTTCATCAGCGACGAGCAAACGAATACGATTATCGAAGTTAAGTATGATGATGCGACACGGGTTAAGACCAAAGGGAAGGGTCTTTCAACAAGCACGAAAGTTTTAATCGGGGTTGGAGTTGTTGCTGCGGCAGTAGTATTGCTGTTCGTCATTAAGCCGTTAGGGAAATCCCCTTTTCCTAAATGCAACGCAGATATGTCGAATGCCCCTTGCAGCAGATGATTGATACGAAATTCCACGCTCCATCGAATAATTCAATGGACACGTAAGGCGAAACAGCTTGTATCTCGACAATCAGCAGCTTTTCAACTAACAAGGACGCTTAGTTGGTTGTATCGGGAAAAGACGAGTCTGGGAAACAGCTCAAAACTGAAGGAGTCTGCAAAGTAGCTTTTCCTTATTTTACTGAAAAATTACTGATGATAAGCGAAGTTGTTTTAGGCATTGATGTATCGAAAAAGACTTTGGATGCGGCTTTGATTTCTGGTAATCGGACGCATCAGCAAGCAGTTTCAGAACCCGGCGGAAGGTTTCCAATCTTTAGCCGCGTGGCTTGCGTCTTTAGAAATCAAACAGGTTCACGCTTGTTTGGAGGCGACCGGCATTTACGGCAAAGCGGTCGCGCTCTTTTTGCACGAGTGCGGGCATCAGGTGTCAGTGGTCAATCCGCTGCGGATTAAAGGTTTTACCCGTTAACCGGAGTTCTCGACGACGGCTCGGCAGGACTTTTCACGACGAACTAGACCGCACGAAATCGCGTCTGCGTTTCACAGTCGAGCAGCACGAAGTTTCAACCCAGGAACTGAAAGCCTCGAACGAGGAATTGCAGGCAATCAATGAAGAAATGCGCTCGACCGCCGAAGAACTCGAAACCGGCAAAGAAGAACTGCACACGGTCGACGAGCATCTCCGGGCGATTAATCGGGAACTGAAAATCAAAATCGAGGAACTCGGCAAATCGAACAGCGATTTTCAAATTCTTATATCGTCAACCGACATCGGAACGATTTTTCTCGACCCGACTTTGCGTATAAAGATGTTCACGCCCCGCGTCCTCGACATTTTCAACCTAAATCATTAATGCGGCAGCGGCGTGTATAGTTAAAAAATGAGCAACCGAAATATCATCGTTATCGGCGCGTTGACCGGCGGAGCAAGCGTTTTGCGTTCAATAGTCGGAGAATTGCCGAAGGATTTACCGGCAGCCGTTTTTGTCGTCTGGCGTATATCGCCCGACGCGCAAGGGCTTTTGCCCCATATTTTGGAAAAAGCGGGAACTCTGCCCGCAGCTAACGCCGTTGATATTCTTCCGGCACGCTTTTAGCCGCCATCCGGGAATCGTCGGAAACCATAACATTTCTAAGAGACTGTTTGAAAAGTCGAAGAAATAGGACGCGGAGAAACGCCGATTAAGCGGATTGGCGCGGATATGATTTTTTACTACAAATCTTTTTTCAAAAAATCCGTCTTTATCCGCCGAATCTGTATTTTTCTGCGTCCTATTCTTACTTTTCAAACAGTCTCTAACAGAACTAAAGAGTTTGCAAACACCTTAAAAATAGAAACCGAAAATCTTTTGCCCATCGATGTGATATGGATAACGAACTCGAAAATGCTTACAAATATTGCGAAAGCGTAACGAAAACGCACGCCAGGAGTTTTTATTTCGCCGCCAAATTTCTGCCCAAACACAAACAGCGCCCGATTTACGCGCTTTACGCTTTGTGCCGAAGCGTTGACGACGAAGTTGACGAGGCTGAAGTTTCGAGCGAAACCGAAGCGATTCGAGCGGTCGAGCGCTGGAAGGAAAAATTAAATGCCGTATATACAAACGATGAGAAATTGCGAATTACGAATTACGAATTACGAAACAAAGAAAATCGTCCGCAGATAAATACGGATAAACCCGGATTAGAAAACAAAGAACAAAAGACAAATGACGAAGGACAAATAAACAATCGGCAAAATTTGGTTTTACTCGCCTGGCGCGATTTACTGCAAAATTATAAAATTCCGCAAAATCTGCCGCTCGAATTGATGAAAGGCGTTCTTCAGGACACGCATATAAAACGATATGAAACCTTCGACGAGCTTTATGTTTACTGCTGGCGCGTCGCATCGACCGTCGGTTTGATGTCGTCGGAAATTTTCGGTTATGAAAAACCGGAAACTTTGAAATATGCCGAAGCGCTCGGAATCGCGATGCAGTTGACAAATATTCTGCGCGACATAAAGGAAGACGCCGCGATGAGCAGAATTTATTTGCCGCTCGAAGATTTGCGGAAATTTAATATCTCCGAAAAGCAAATATCTGCCGGAGAAATGAGCGCGAATTTTGTCGATTTGATGAAATTTCAAATCGAACGGGCGCGGCATTATTACGCCGAATCTTACAGGGGAATCGCGCTGCTCGCGCCCGAAACGCGTTTTACGGTTCTCCTCGCGTTAAGAATTTATTCGCGGATTCTCGACCAAATCGAGCGGCAGAATTACGATGTTTTTCAAAAACGCGCTCACACATCTTTTCGCCAGAAGGTTTTTTCCGTTCCGCGCGTCTGGCTCGAAGCTAGAAATTTCTGATTTTCGCGCTTTGTGATAACCTGTTTGCAATTCTTTCTAAACTTTCACGGAGTAAAACAATGAAAAAAATACTGTCGTTTTTGCTGGTTGCGATATTTATTCAATTTCCGATTCAAGCGCAAAAGGGAAGTTTTGTCGAAATCAAGCAACTTCAATCGCCGCAGACGCCGAAACTCGGTTTTATGATTCACGGCGGCGCGGGCGTTATCCGGCGCGGCGATTTGTCGCCGGAACGGGAAAAAGAGTATCGCGCCAAATTAGAAGAAGCGGTTCTCGCCGGTTACAAAGCGCTGCAAAACGGCAAAAGCGGTCTGGACGCGATTCAGACGGCGATAAATCTGATGGAAGATTCGCCGCTTTTTAACGCCGGAAAAGGCGCTGTTTTTACCGCCGACGGCAAAAACGAGCTTGACGCGGCGATAATGGAAGGCAAAACTTTAAAAGCGGGCGCGGTCGCCGGTTTGCGGCACGTCAAAAATCCGATAAATCTGGCGCGCGCCGTAATGGAAAAATCGCCGCACGTAATGATGGTCGGCGAAGGCGCGGAACTTTTTGCAAAAGGACAAAATATCGAACTCGTCCCGGAAAAATATTTCTTCACGCAAAACCGCTGGGATTCGCTGCAAAAAATAATCAAACAGGAAGAAGAAAAAGCCAAAGCCGCCAAAGCGGGCAAAAAGATTTCGGGTGTTAATCTGCGTGAAGAACCTTACAACAAATTCGGCACGGTCGGCGCGGTCGCGCTCGACAGAGAAGGCAATCTGGCGGCGGGAACTTCAACCGGTGGAATGACTTACAAGAAATACGGGCGAGTCGGCGACGCGCCCGTAATCGGCGCGGGAACTTTTGCCGACAACAAAACGTGCGCGGTTTCGGCAACCGGCTGGGGCGAATTTTTTATCCGTCTCGGCGTGGCGCGCGATATTTCGGCAATAATGGAATATAACGGAATTCCGATTCAGCAAGCCGCCGATAAAGTTATTAAGGAAAAATTGCAGAATATGGGCGGCGACGGCGGCGTTATCGCCATTGACCAATTCGGCAATATGGCGGTTTCGTTTAACTCCGAAGGTATGTATCGCGCCTTTATCGACGGCAGCGGAAAGCCGGTTGTCGAGATTTATAAAAATTAAAAGATAAGAGTGTGAAAAGAAAAGCGTTAAGATTTTACAAAATCTTAACGCTTTTTCTTTTTTAATATGTTTTACATTTAAATCATATCGCCGTCTTCTTTTGAATCTTCGTCGAGTTCCCATCGGTTGCGGTCGCGCTTTTCCATTTTTTCAAGAAGGTCGAGCGGTTCATTGTCCTGAAAATCGATGCCGTAAGCGTGAGCGTTTTCTTCAACGTCGGATTGGTCGGGCGTCGGATTGTGTCCGGCGAACGCTTCCGCGCCGGTCGTGTTGACTTCTTCCCAGTTGGCGTCGATGTCGCCGCCGGAATCTGCCGGACTCGAAGAATTGTGTTCGTTTAACCGTTCAATCAATTCGTCAGGAGCTGTCGGCGCGCGAGCGATTTCTTCGTTGATAAAATCGGTCATCGCTTCGTCGACAACTGGTTCGTTTTCGTAAAATTCCAAATCTTTCCCGGTCATAGATTTTCACCTTTTCCTCAAAATAGTTTTCGTCAATAAAAGAAAGAGTAACATATCGCGGGCGGCGGACGAAAATTTGCGGGCGCTTAAATAAATACGACCGTCTGCGACGACGGAATTTCAAAACGGCGGCGGCAGCGATTGTTTCTGCACATCAACTGGTCATCGACGCGCACCATATAATCGCGCGATTTTTCGTATTGAGCGCGGTCGCGCTCGTTCATTCGCTGCGCCGTGCCGCGCTTTTTCGTGCGCTTGAGCCAGCGCACTTCGTAATCGTTGCGCTCGCGGCAAAACGGGCAGGAATAATTCGCCGTTTTCGTCTCCTGTCTTTCGTCGAAAATATCTCGTTCGTTCATAAACTCTATAAACTCAATTTTCTCAAATATTCAAAACTGAAAATTCCCGTATTGTGTCCGTCGGAGAAATGAAAATTCAGCGCGTAGCGTCCGACGACCGTTATTTGCGAAAAGCTCAAATCGTCGCCAACCGCGTCGTCTTTCAGCATTTTTTCGCCCGTCCACTCGTTGACGCATCCGGCGCACGGGCAGGCGCGACGCAGCTGCGTCGCGCTGTATTTGCTCTCGGCACGGTTCGACCAAATAATGGAAATCTCCGAATCGGTTTCTTCGATAATCTGCGTCGGTTCAATCATTTACCTGGCGTTCGATTCAATATCGGCGGCGGTTACATCGTAATGCGAAGCGTGATAAACCGGTTTTCCGTCTTTTATAATAATTGCCTGCGGCGATTCGTGGCGAATTCCGGTGCGCTCGGCAATCGCGGTTGAAACGTTACGCGAATGTTGAATGACAACCAGATGAACGTCGGCGTCCGCGCCCGAAATTTCCTGGTAAACTCCGGCGCTTATCGGGCAGGTCAGGCTGTGTTTGAATAAAACAACCGGCTTTTCGCTCGACTGCTCAAATAACTTTTCCAATTCTTCGTTTGAACTGATTTCAACAAAATTTGCTTTCATTTTTACAGTATAACTTCTTGCGCTGTTAAAAGCATTCAACTGAGATAGAGAATCGAAAAAATGTCGGATTAAAGTTGCGGATTGACATTAAGAAATCAGCGCGATTGAAGACAATCCGGCGGGCGCGGTTTCGACGATTTCCCACGCCGATTCGGTTTTGAGAAGTTTCGACATTAAGGACGCGTGAACCGAATGACCGCTTCGCTCGGCGCGTAGCTTTCCTAAAATCGGCATTCCCAAAAGAGCGAAATCGCCGATAATATCGAGGATTTTATGGCGCACAAATTCATCGGGAAAACGCAGCGGACTTTCGTTGAGCATTCCGGTTTCGGTCAAAACAACGGCGTTGTCGAGCGAACCGCCGAGCGCGAGATTCGCCTTTCGCAGCATTTCGATTTCTTTAGTAAATCCGAAGGTTCTGGCGGAAGCGATTTCGCGCCCGAACGAGTTTTCGTAGAGCGTAAAATTAAACGTTTGAATCTGGATAAACGGATGCGGAAAATCAATCAGACATTCGATTTCGTAACTGCCGGCAGGTTCGATTGACATTTTTCGGTCGCCTTGCTCGAACTCAACCGTTTTCAATATTTTCAAAAAACGCCGCGCCGCTTTCTGTTCGGTTATTCCGGCATCTTCAATCATCTCGATAAAATTTTCCGACGAGCCGTCCATAATCGGAATTTCGATGTTGTCGAGTTCGATAAAACAATTATCGACATTTGCGCCGCGCAGAGCCGCGAGAAGATGTTCGCACGTCGATAAAACGACGCCTTTGCGCAAAAGCGTCGTCGCATAGCTGCAATGAGAAACGTATTCGACCGAAGCGGGAAGCTCGAAATTGTCCAAATCGGTGCGGACGAAAATATATCCGGTATTTTCCGGCGCGGGTTTTAAAGTTAAATTTACGGAAACGCCCGTGTGCAGACCGATTCCGCCGGTTTCTATTTTTCGGGAAATTGTTGTTTGATTCGGCATAGTCTTTGAGCTGAAAAATAAATTATGCAATGAATGTGCCGTTTATAATTTTGCCGAAAATACAATGTCTCAGACTTTTTCCGGCTTTAGTTTGTGGCTTTTCCGCAACACTCCGAAGCGGTTTTGTAGTATAAACAGGACTTTCTCACCGGGAGCGCGGACATCTTGTCCGCCGTTAAACGCGCGGCGCGCCTCAAACCTGTCCTGTAAATTCGATGCTGAATTCAATCGAATGCTTTGAGGCGCGCCGCGCGCTTTGCGGGCAAGATGCCCGCGCTCCGACTTTAAGGCGCTTCTCATTCAAATTTGAGAAAGTCCTAATAAATATAATTGTTGTTTTAAGAAGGCTTGTAAATAAACAGCGGTTTGATTTGAAGCGGACTAAAAGCTAACCTAGAATAAAATCACATCAAAACAGTATTTATGGCAATCAAAACAGCAGGCATCAGAACCGACAAATCAACCAGAATCCGCGTCGAAAACCAATCGACACTGGATTTGCCGAAAGGCACGGACGAAAATATACAAAATATTATTTCCTTCGTCTCGACCGAGCATCTGCGCGGTTTGGAAAAACTTCGCCTCGTCGATTTTATCAAACATCCGCAGTTGAAAAATATGAGCGTTCCGGTCAAAGGCGACCTTCCCGGACTTTATCACCCGCGCACGCAAAATCAAGGCGCGTGGCTCGAAATCTCGACCGGCGCGCTGCTCCAGCCGACCGAAAAATTCGCTAAGCGCTGGATGGCGAAATCCGCATTTAAAAGCAATCTCGCCGGTCTGATTTTTTCCCTTGTCGGACAGCATTATTATTTAACGCTTCGCCATTCGGTAAAAAAGACGAACCTCGAACCGCAGATTCGCCAGTATGCGCAGAAAAATCTGAAAGAATGGGGCGAAAAACAATCGCAGAACGACAAAAGTTTCCGCGCCAAACTTTTCAAACCATTGCGCCCGCAGATGGAACGCTGGGCGAAATGGCTGAACAGGAAAGCGGCGAGCGCGCAGAAAAAAGGATAAAATTTTCAACTTCACAAGCGACACGGAAAAATCGGAATGGACGAATCGACCAAACAAACGGTTAGCGAAACAATCGAGCAGACGGTTGAAGCGGCGGAGGAAATCGTCCGTCATCCTTATACGAAAAAACTGGCGCAACTCGGTTTTTATACAAAGGGTTTCCTGTTTATCGTTATCGGTTTGCTGGCGATTCTGGTAGCAATCGGCGAGAGAGGCGGAGAATTAGCCGACCCGAGCGGTGCGCTGACCAGAGTTGCCAAAGAGCCGTACGGGAAAATAATCTTAATGGTTTTTGTCGTCGGCGCTGTCGGACACGGCGCGTGGAACATTCTGCGCGGCGCGGCTGATGTCGATAACGCGGGCAAAAGCGTGCAGGGAATTATTAAGCGCTCTATTGCCGCCGGCATCGGATTTTTTTACTTTTTTTTAGCGTGGACGGCGTGGAGCATTATTAACGCGGCGCAGATTTCCGAAGACACCGGAACTTTCCAAAAAACTTTGACGGCGGTTTTGCTGGCGCTGCCGTTGGGCGCGATTCTCGTCGGTTTAATCGGTTTAATCGTCATCGGCGCGGGCGTTCACGAATGTTACAGCGGTGTAACGGGGAAATACCGGGAAAGTTTTAAGTTGTATAAGCTCGACGACAAAAGTCTGATGGTTATTACGATACTCGGTTTTCTGAGTTTTCTGGCGCGCGGTTTGATTTTCGGGTTGATGGGATATTTTTTCATTCTCGCGGCGATTGACGCAAACCCGAACGAAGCAATCGGAATCGACGGCGCGCTGCGAACTCTTTCCGAAAGTTATTTCGGCAAAACCGTTTTATTTGTAACGGCAGTCGGGTTGGTTTGCCACGGCGTTTTATCGCTTTACGAAGCGCGTTATCGCCGTATTTGTTAAATTAAAATGGATTACCGCGTGAAAAAGTGCATTAGCCGCAGAGCGCGCGGAAAAAAAGAGAGAAAACCAAAATGGTAAAGTTGCTGGAAAAGCGTTTGTCGGTATGGTCCGAACTTTTATTTTTCGCTTTCTCCCAATTTTCTCTGTGGTCTCTGTGGCAAAATAAAAATTATGTTAAAACAAGCCGTCGCCCATTATCACGAACTTCTCGCAGATGCCGAATTAGCCGAATCGTCGCGCAAACAGTTGAGCGACGGTTTGGAAAGCGCGCGCCTTATTTTCGGCGGACGCCCGCTCGCGCCTTATCTGCGCCCGCATTTCGTAACCGAAGCCGATTGGCAAATGGTTGTCGGCGTTTGCGAGACAATCTGGAGCGCTCTGCAAAAAGTTAAAGACGCCGCCGTCGAAAACGACGAGATTTTAGACGAACTCGGCATTACCGAAATCGAAAAAGATTTGGTGGCGATTGACCCGAAATATAAACAGGTTTCGCCCACGTCGCGCCTCGATTCGTTTTTAACCGAAAACGCTTATTCGTTCGTTGAGCTAAACGGCGAAAGTCCGGCGGGAATCGCTTTTGCGGATTCAGCGTCCGAAATTTTTATGTCGCTGCCCGTGATGAAAAAATTTGCGGAAAAATACGAAGTGCGGCGTTTTGAAGGCAGACCGAAACTGCTTCAGGTTTTACTCGACGCGTATGAGGAATTTCTCGGCGGAAAGATTGAACAAAATCCGGTCATCGCCATTGTCGATTTGAAGGATTTGCCGACGATAAAAGAATTTGAATTGTTTCAGGATTATTTTCAGGAAAACGGCTATAACTCGATTATCTGCTCGCCCGACGAGTTGGAATTTGACGGCAAACGTCTTGTTTATAAAGGCGTAAATATTGATATTGTCTATAAACGCCTGCTCGTCAACGAATATATACCGATTATCAATCAATATCCGGCATTGCTCGACGCATATCGCGCCGGCGCGATTTGTATGGTCAACAATTTCCGCTCGAAGCTCGTCCATAAAAAAGCGATTTTCGCCGTTTTGACAAACGAAAGATACGCGCATTTATTCAACGAAAACGAACTCGAAGCAATAAAAGCGCACGTTCCCTGGACGCGTATCTTCCGTGACGAAAAAACAGAATATCAGGGACAAGCGATAAATCTCGTAAATTTTACCGGGCAAAACTCAAATAAATTAGTTCTCAAACCGAACGACGATTACGGCGGACACGGAATTTATATCGGCTGGAATTCAAACGAAACCGAATGGACGGAGGCGATAAAAATCGCGCTCGAAAACGGCGATTATCTGGTTCAGGAACGAGTTCAAACGTCAAAAGAACTGTTCCCGATGCTCGACGACACTGGCAATCAATTCGATTTCGTCGAACAACTGGTTGACCTCGACCCGCTTTTATTTAACGGCGTCGTCGGCTCGGCATTCACGCGCCTTTCTTCGAGCGAGTTGGCAAATGTTTCATCCGGCGGCGGAATGGTTCCGACGTTTATTATTAGTGAAAAAGGTTGAAAATTTTGTGCTAAAATTTCCAAGGGAGAAAAGCTATGGAAAATGTAATAACCGACGAGCAGTTGTCGGCAAAGGAAACCGAAGATATAAAGGCGAAAGTGCATAAAATTTTCGGTGAAGTAAAAAAAATAAAAGAGAAAATGGACGACGACCAAAAGGATATTGAACAGATTAGGTCTCGCACCCGGGCGATACTTGATCACCTCGAAAAAGCCGCCTGAAATTTATGTGGAAGGAAATATATGAATGGGTAACGCAGCTTCTCGTCTTTGCCAAAGAAACCGAACGCAACCGCACCGATATTAAAGAAGTGAATAAGGAAGTCGAACGCCTTACGCTCATCGTGCAAGGCTTGGCTTTTGAAATCAAACGACTCGGCGAAAAGATTGACCACGCGCACGAAAACGAAACTCACGAACGGGAAAAACTAGCCTTGAAACTCGAAAACGAAATGCTCAAATTTGAAAGACGCTTGCCTTCTGGAAAAGAAAAATGAAACGATTTTACTATCAATTCAGAATTATGCTGATGACATTCGCGCTCGGTTTGGCGAGTGTTTTTGTATTCACCGGTTCATTAAAATATTCAAATGAAGTAGGTGTAGATTTACCGAAAGTTGATTTTAAGCCTCAAACAATCATATTTTCATTGTCTAAAGTTAAATCTGAATCTTCGATTATGCTCTCACTTGGGAAACCTATCGACCCGAAACAGAATGTGGCGGGCGCAAGCGGCGGAACAACCTGCGATGAAGCACGAGAAAAATTAAAGAATAAAAAAATCAAGATTCCAAATTGCGATTAATGAAAATATCAGAAAAAAAATCACGACTGCTTGAACTCAGCGAAGAATTTCTGCGCCTCGAACGCAAGTTGAAACTCGGCGGCGGCGCGGAAAAAATTCAGAAGATTCACGGGCAGGGAAAATTGACGGCTAGAGAAAGAATCGATTTGCTGTTTGATAAAGATTCATATCAGCAGGAAATCGGCTTGCTCGTCGCTTATGACGAATATAACGGGCAAGTGCCGGCAGCCGCCGTTGTTACGTCAATCGGGAAAATTCACGGACGCGAATGCGTCGTCGTGGCGAACGACGCGACGATAAAAGCGGGCGCGTGGTATCCCGAAACGATAAAGAAAATTTTGCGGGCGCAGGAAATCGCGATGCGAAACCGCGTGCCGATTATTTATTTGGTCGATTCGGCGGGCGTTAATCTGCCGTATCAGGGCGGCGTTTTTCCCGGTCAATACGGCGCGGCGCGGATTTTTTATTACAATTCGATTATGCGCCGGTATTTGAAAGTGCCGCAAATTTCCGCCGTGATGGGAATGTGTGTTGCGGGCGGCGCTTATTTGCCCGCGCTTTCGGATGTGATTTTGATGGTTGAAAACACGTCGTTTATGGGTTTGGGCGGCGCGAATTTAGTTAAAGGCGCGACCGGACAAACGATTGACAACGAAACGCTCGGCGGCGCGATGACGCACAACGCAATCAGCGGCGTCGCGCATTTTCGCACGAAAGACGAAACCGAATGTTTAGAGAAAATTCGTCAGCTTGTTCTTGAATTACCGAAAAAAGAAGAAACACGCGTTTCGATAATCGAATCGAAACCGCCGAAAAATAAACCGGAAAAGCTGTTCGAGCTTCTGCCCGAAAATCATCGCGCGCCGTATGATATGCGCGAGATTTTGAATTGCTTTTTGGACGGCGGCGAACTCGACGAATTTCAAGCCGATTTTGCAAAGGAAATGATTTGCGGCACGGCGCGCATCGGCGGAATTTTAGTCGGCGTAATTGCCAATTCGCGCGGCATCGTCAAAGGCAAACCGGGCGAGCCGCCGAAATTCGGCGGCATCGTTTATACAGACAGTGCCGAAAAGTCGGCGTATTTTATCGAAAACTGCAATCGGCACGGAACGCCGCTTTTATTCGTGCAGGACGTTTCCGGCTTTATGGTCGGCGCGGAAGCCGAACATTCGGGCATTATCCGCGCGGGCGCGCATTTTGTCGAAGCGATGGCGACGGCGACGGTTCCGAAATTGGTTTTGACCATCAATCACGCTTCCGGCGCGGGTTATTACGCGATGGCTGGACAGGGTTTCGACCCGGATTTTATATTCTCGCTTCCGACGGGAAGAATGGGCGTAATGGAAGGCGATTCGGCGGCGCAGGCGATTTTCGGCACGCAGATTGAAAAGCTGAAAAAAGACGGCAAAACACCGGATGAAGCGATGCTCGCCGAAATGCAAAAAGTGCGCGACACTTATGAGCGCGAACTCGACGCCAAGCACGCCGCCGCGCGCGGTCTGCTCGACGCGATTGTTACGCCCGACGATTTGCGCGCCGGGCTGATTTTGGCTTTGCAAACCTGTCTGAATACAAGCAAACCGCACATCGGCGCGTTTGTTTTGCCCGAAAATGTGTGAACGGCAAATGACTTACACAAGAAAAATAAAAATCGTCGGCAAAGTTTGAACTTTGCCGACGATTTTGCGTATTGGTAAAAGATTGTAAAAAACGACTGAGAATAAATAATCAAAATGAAAAACAAAATTTTATCGGCGGCATTTATTATTTTGACATTGTTCGGCGCGAGTTACGCGCAGACTTTCGACAAAGCCAAACTTGATAATCTGTTCGACGTTCTCGCGGCTAAAAATAAGGCGATGGGCAGCTTGACCGTTTCAAAAGACGGAAACGTCATTTACAGCCGCGCCGTCGGTTTCAGCCAAATCAGCGAAAAAGAAAAGAAGCCTTCGACGGTTTCGACAAAATACCGCATCGGTTCGATAACGAAAATGTTCACGGCGACGATGATTTTTCAGCTCGTCGATGCGGGGAAATTAAAGCTGACCGACACGCTCGACAAATATTATCCGAACGTGCCTAACGCGAAAAAAATCACCGTCGCTCAACTGCTCGGACATCGCAGCGGGCTGCACAATTTCACGAACGACGCCGAATATCAAACGTATATGACCGCCGCGAAAACGCAGAGCGAAATGCTTGCGGTTATCTCGAAAAGTGCCACGGACTTTGAGCCGAACGCCCGCGCCGATTACAGCAATTCAAATTACGTGCTTTTGGGCTATATCGTCGAAAAAGCGAGCGGCAAATCTTATCAAAACGCTTTGCGCGAAATGATAACCGCCAAAATCGGACTGACGAATACGAGTCTCGGCGGCAAAATCAACCAGAGTGCCAACGAAAGCTATTCTTACAATTTCACGGGCGCGTGGAAACCGGCGACCGAAACCGATATGAGCATTCCGGGCGGCGCGGGCGCGATAATCTCGACGCCGACCGATTTAACCCGGTTTATCGAAGCGTTATTTGCCGGAAAACTCGTCTCCGAAAACAGTCTCAATCAAATGAAAACGATGACTGAAGGCTACGGAATGGGAATGTTTCAATATCCGCTCGACGGGAAAAAAGCGTTCGGACACACGGGCGGCATCGACGGTTTTAACTCGATGCTGATTTACGTGCCGGATGAAAAATTGTCGATTGCCTACGTCTCCAACGGTATGGTTTATCCGGTCAATGATATTATGCTCGCCGCTTACGCCGTTTATTCAAAAAAGCCGTATGAAGTTCCGGGCTTTGAAACTTTTTCGGTCAATCCCGAAGAACTCGACAAGTATGTCGGCGTTTATTCGAGCGCCGATGTTCCTTTGAAAATCACTGTGACGAAAAGCGACGGCACAATCGTCGCGCAGGCGACCGGACAACCGGCGTTTCCGCTCGAAGCGACGGCAAAGGACAAATTTAAGTTCGACGCGGTTGGCGTCGTTATGGAATTCGACACGCCGAAAAACCAAATGACGTTAAAGCAGGGCGGCAGACAGTTTTTATTTACGAAAGACAAATAACGTTGATAAATAATCTTTTGATAAAGAAAAAGCGCTCGATTTATTGTTTAAATCGAGCGCTTTTTCTTATTTCAATTTTGCCTGCAACTCTCTGTAATCGGCGATGGCGGCTTTTATTACTTCAAAAGATTCTTCGCGCCCGTAGCTGTAGGCGATTTCGCACCGCTTCGGCTCGTCGGGCAGATTTTTATAAGTTAAAAAATAATGCTCGAAGCGTTCGAGAATGCCTTTTGGCAATTCTGAAATTTCCCTGTATTGCTGGAAAACCTTGTCGCCTTTGAGTATTGCGATAATTTTATCGTCCGCTTCGCCGTCGTCAATCAGACAAAATCCGCCAATCGGCGTCGCCCGCAAAATAATGTCGCCGCGTGGTATGTGATGCTCGGTCAAAACCAGAATATCAAGCGGGTCGCCGTCGCCGCGCGCGATTTCTCTGCCGGATTTTTCGCGGGCGAGATTTGCAACCGCTTCATTACAATAGGTTTGCGGAACAAAACCGTAGTTTGCCGGAACGACGTTTGAATACTGCTGCGGACGGTCGATTTTCAAATAGCCGGTTTCCTTATCGACTTCATATTTAACCGTGTCGCGCGGCACAATCTCAACGAAAACCGTAACTTCCTCCGGGAAGTTTTCGCCGATTGAAATGCCGTGCCACGGATGCGCTTTATTTGTTCTGAACATACGATTATTATTGACTTGTGAAAAGCCGAATGTCTAACCGCTCAAATATAAAATTACGTCACAAAACCGTCGTAATCCAATTTAATCGTCCTGAAATCCGCAATCCGCTGTCAATCTTCGTATTGGAGGAGCTGCACGAAATTATAAATAAACTGGCGGAAAATCCGCTTGTCGAAAACGTCGTTTTTACCGGACGAGACGATGTTTTCGCTTCAGGAGCGGATTTGCGCGAGATTGCCGAAATTACCGCGGACACGGCGCGTGAATTCGCTTTGCGCGGGCAATCTTTGATGAACAAAATTGCCGCGTTAAGTCAAATGACAATCGCGGCTGTCAACGGCTTCTGCTTCGGCGGCGCGCTCGATTTGGCGCTTGCCTGTGATAAAAGAATCGCCGCGCCGACAGCCGTTTTTTCGCATCCGGGCGCGAATCTCGGCATCGTTACCGGCTGGGGCGGAACGCAGCGCCTGCCGCGTCTCGTCGGCGAAGCAAAAGCTCTGGAAATGTTTTTTACGGCGAAAAGAGTCGGCGCGAAAGAAGCGCTCGACATCGGTTTGATTGATAAAATAACCGAAAATCCGATTGGTGAATTCGCTGCAAACGGCGGAGCGAATATTTCATCAATAAAGTTATGAAAAAATTTGTAACCGGTTTGACGTTAGTAAAACTCTCGCTGCTCGTCTCGTTCGCAATCCTCTCGTTTTCAGGCTGCCGGAAAGCGAATCTTTCGTCGCTCGAGGTTGAGAAAATCGCGCCTTCCGCGTCGCCGACTGTCTCGCCGCAAATTAACGACAATATAAATCGCCCTCGAAGCGAACCGTATACGGGCGATTTGTCGATTTTTGAAGACCCGAAACGCGAAGAAAATTTGCAGATAAACCGCGTGATGGACATTTTGAAAATCTCAGAGGGAAAAAATGTCGCCGACATCGGCGCGGGTTCGGGCTGGTTCACGACGCGCGCGGCGAAAAGAGTCGGCGGGAAAGGAAAAGTTTTCGCCGTCGAAATAAATCAGCAGTATATCGATTACATAAATAACCGTGCTAAAAAAGAAAATTTTTCAAACATTCAAACTGTTCTCGGAACGGAAGACGACCCGAAAGTGCCGGAAAATTCCGTCGATGCGGTGCTGATTTTGAAAACCTATCACGAAATCGGACAGCCGGTAAAAGTTCTTCTTAATTTAAGGAAATCGCTGAAAAAAGAGGCGCTTGTCGGCGTCATAGACCGCAGCGGCAAAGGCGATGACCACGGAATCGATATGGATAAAGTCGTCGAAGAATTTAAGCGCGCCGGTTTTGTCAAAGTTGACGATTACGATTTCGTAAAGCCGGACGGAATGGATTATTTTGTAGTTTTTCGGGTAAAACAGTCGTAAAATTTTTTTAGCCGCGAACCGCACGAAGAAAAAATAAAAATAATTCGTGTTCATTCGCGGCTAATTTTATTTAACGCTATTTATTTAAGAATTTAGCGATTCCGTTTTGGCAGTCTTCGGTCAGCCGCGCAATCGTGTTCGCGTCAACGCCCGCTTGCAGCGCCGCGCCGAACGTCATTCCGTCCATTTGATAAAGCAGACGCTTTGATAAAATCACCGCCGAGCCGGAGACTTTTTCGTAAACCGAAACATATTTTTTTACGTCTTCGTCGAAGGTTTCGTCATCGAAAATTCGATTGATTAAACCGAACTTTTCAGCTGTTTCCGCGTCGAACTCAAAACCCTGCGTGGCGAGTTCAAAGGCGCGTTTTTCGGAAACATTGCGCCGGAGAATCGCCATTACCATTGCTGGAACAAAACCAATTTTGACTTCGGGATAACCGAAACGCGCCGTTTTCGTTGACAAAACCAAATCGCAAGCCGTCGCCAGACCGCAGCCGCCCGCAAGCGCGCGCCCGTGAACCGCCGCGATTACGGGAATTTTTATTTTGCGAATCAGCGAAAATAATTCTCTTAAATTATCAGCGTCGTCCCAATTTTCCAGCACGTCGCTCTCCGAAATTTTCTGCAAAGCCGATAAATCCGCGCCCGAACAAAAATCTTTGCCCTCGCCTTTTATTAAAATCGCCCGTAGATTTTCGTCTTTATCCGCTTCGCGCAGAGCATTTTTCAAATCATCGAGGAGCGCGTCGTTCAAGGCGTTGCGCTTTTCGGGACGATTTAAGGTGATTGTTAAAATCGAATTTTCGATTGCGGTTAATATTTCCGGCATCTTTTTATAAATTTTATTGCGTTTGCGTTAATTTCGTCGCCCGGTCGATTTCCGCCGCGAAATTTTCGATTGTTTTCGAGACGATTTGGATTTGCTCGGCGGCTTCGCGCCAGTCGCGCTGCTCGATTGCCTCGCGCACGCCGGGCAGAGTTTTAACTCCGTAGCCGGTATAAAATCCGGGCGCGTAAATTTGATGTTTGAACCAATCGCGGCGCGGCAAGCCTTTGGCTGTTACAAGAGCGCGTTCGGTTTTCATCAAAATCGCGTCCAGAGACTTTTGCGCCGATGCGGAAATTTGTTTGTCTTTTGTCGCCGTTTGATAATTTTTCGAGCTTTCCTGAAGCCGCGCCAACGCGTTTTGAAGCGGCGCGAAATTCAAAAACGGCACGCTTTCCTTTGTCTTCGGCATCACGAAAATTTCGGTCGGGTCTTGCGCAGCTTTCAACGTCCCGTCGGAAATCATCTGGTTCATCACACGCGTTTCTTCGCGCATATTGTCGGTTAATTTTGTTATTTCATTAACGTATTGCCCGACAGTATCGGCAAAATTCGTAAATTCAAACGGCAGAACGTCCGCGTTTGCCAGGCGCAAAGTCATTCGACCGGCGGTTTGGGCGAGCGCGATTCCGTAATCGAAATTCGGGTCGACGAAGCGCGTGAAATGGTCATAGGAATCGTAGACCGAATGATACGAGCCGCCGCCGTCTTCTCCGCCGTAACCGATGTTTAAGCTGGCGATTCCGAGATGCTGAAGAAACGGCGTGTAATCCGAACCCGAACCGAGCGCGGAAATGTGCAAATCAGCACGCGATACGATTTCGCGCTTTGTTTCGGGCGAGCCGCTCACCATTTGCGAAGCGCGGAGACGTTCCCAGACTGAAATTTTCGTTTGCGGGTCGATAACATCGCGGGCTGTCTGATTGACGAATTTTTCGAGCGTGTGCGAGCCGCCGACGCCTAAGAAACCGCGCCCGTTGGAATCGGAATTGATATAGACGGCGATTTTATTTTGCAGCTCGTCGGCGTGCGTCTCCGCCCATTCGGTCGAGCCGAGCAAGCCCGGTTCTTCACCGTCCCAAGCCGCGTAGACGATTGTTCGCTTAGGTTTAGCGCCCTGTTTTGCCAACTCGCCGACGCCGCGCGCTTCTTCCATTAAAGCGACTAAACCGCTCAGCGGATCGTCCGCGCCGTTGACCCAAGCGTCGTGATGATTGCCGCGCACAATCCATTCGTCGGGACGTTCCGCGCCTTCCATTTTCGCAATCACGTTATAAATGGTTTTCGTATCCCAGTTAAACGCGAGTTTGAGATGAACTTTTGTCGCGTTCGTTCCGCCGAAATGGTAAGTTATCGGCAGAGCGCCGCGCCAGCTTTCCGGCACGACCGCGCCGTCCATCGAGCGAAGAAGCGGAAGCGCGTCGGCATAGGAAATCGGCATAACCGGAATTTTCGTCAATGTCGGCGCGTCTTTTAACTTTAATCTTTTCGCGCCTTTGACCGAACCGATTCCGGGCGTCAGCGGGTCGCCGGGAAAAACCGGCATATCGGCAACCGAGCCGCGCTGAGCGCCGTTTTCATTGCGCCACGCGCCTTTCGGGTAAACGTCGCCCTGATAAAAACCGTCGTTTCGCGGGTCTGAATAAATCAGACACGCTGCCGCGCCGTGTTCCGCCGCCACTTTCGGTTTAATGCCGCGCCACGAACCGCCGTAACGCGCAATGGCGATTTTGCCGCGCACATCGACGCCGCGTTTTTCCAGTTCGTCGTAGTCCGCCGGAACGCCGTAATTGACATAGACAATCGGCGCGGTTACGTCGCCGTCAATCGAATAGGCGTTATAAGTCGGCAACTGCTCGCTCTGCTGGTTGGAAGTCGAATCTTCTTTAAGCGCGTCTTCGGCGAGTTTTGCCGTAAATTTTTCAGGCGCGAGCATTTCCAGAACGCGCGTTTTCGGCGTCGGAAATAACACGTCGAACTGCTCGATTTGTGTTTCAAAACCCCACGATTTAAAAAGGGAAGCCATAAATTCGGCATTTTCCCTGCCGTATGCCGAGCCGACGTGGTGCGGACGAGCCGATAAACGCTTCAGCCATTCGCGCAAGTTTTCGCGCCTTAGAATCGAATCGAATCGCGCTTCGAGCGATTTTTCGGCTGCCGAATTTTCGCGGCTGAAACCCATTAAAGTTTTTTCTTCGGTAGATTTTGTTTGCGCGACGAGCGTTGAAGAAAATAAAAAGCAAAAGATTAAAATGCCGGACAGCGAACGATTCATAAAAAAACTCCTTGATTTTTTTGGATTTAAAGAAAATTCGTTTGTAATTGTAACAGAACTTTCTCACTGTCGGAGCGCGGGCATCCTGCCCGCAAAGATTGAGCGAGCAATCTAAAGCAAACCCGATAAAGCTCAATGTTAATTTTTGTCTAAACTATTGCGAACGCTTGGGGCGTTTAAGAGCGGGCAGGATGCCCGCGCTCCGACAATGACGCTTCTCAAATTTGAGAAGCGTTCTTGTAACGAAATTTGTTTTTACTTGTCAGCCAGAAAATCGCGCAGAATTTCCGTTACGTCCGCGCTCGCTTCCTGCTGAACCCAATGTCCGCTGGTCGGAATGCGAAATTCTTCGTATGACGCGTCGATAACCGCGCCGATGCCTTTGACGGTTTCCGGCAGAATCGCAAAATCTTTTTCGCCGTAAATAAAAAGCGCAGGAACTTTAATTTTTTCCGGCGCGTCGGATTTCGAGAAAAAACGCCCGACGATATTTGCGCGGTAGTAATTTAACATTGCCGTCAGCGCGAACGGCTCACGCCACGATTTTTTATATTCGGCAATTATTTCGGCGGTAAAAACATTTTTTTCGGCGGTTGTCGTTTTTAATGAATTTGCCGGCATCGCGAAATCGTTGCGGCTCATCAACCATTCGGGAAGCCGCGGAATCTGAAAAAAGAACATATACCAGCTTGCCAAAAACTGTTTCAAAGTTTGATTTTTTCGCCAAATCTGAACCGGCGGCACTTGCAGAGCGGCGAGTTTTGAAACATATTCGGGATGTTTTTGCGCTAATGCCCACGCGATTGCCGCTCCCCAATCGTGTCCGACAATCGCCGCTTTCTCGCGCTCGAAATGATGAATCAAACCGATTACATCATCGACTAATTTCTCAATCGCGTAATCTTCAATCTTCGGCGGCTTATCACTTAGATTATAGCCGCGCATATCGGGCGCGACTACCGTGTATTCATCGCTTAAAGCGGAAAGTTGATGCCGCCACGAATACCAGAATTCTGGAAATCCGTGCAGTAAAATTAAGAGCTTTTCGCCGTCGCCCGCTTTCGCGTAATGAAGATTTACGCCGCCGATTTGCGCGTAATCGAATTCAATTCTGTTTTTATCGCTCATAACAAACCAAGATTTTTCGCTTCATCTTCGGCGATGTCGATTTTCATACGCAAAAGCGCGGTTGAAAAAGTTTTCCCCTGCGCGTCGGTCATCAAAGACAGAGTTCCGCCGCCGCCTAAGCTCTCGTGAAGCAGAAAATTGAGCGCGCCCAGATTCGGCAATTCAAATCTTTCCACGTCGCCTTTAACCATTTCGCCGAAATGCTCTTTGACTTTTTCGCGTGTAACTTCGCGCACCAGAACCGGATAAAATTCATCGCGCAAAGCAATAACGCCGACGTTTGCCGTGTCGCCTTTGTCGCCGGAACGCGCGTGTGCGAGTTTCAATAATTCAATTTTCATAATATTTTTCCGCTATGATTTTATCTGACGGACTTCAACTAAAACTTTAAGAGTTGGTATTTCGACACTTTCGATACTGGTTTGGTTTTTTCCCCTAAACTGTAAAATAATTAAATTTAGCTTATTATAATTCAAAAGTTAAAAAATGTTTTGAGCTATATATATTTTGCTTTCGACTGCCTTAAATTAAATTTATAAAACGCTGCCAAAACGAGCGAATGCGTAATCTTTTGATTTTCGATAAGCGATTCGATTTCGTCGAGCGCGACTAATTTTGTAATTATGCTTTCGTGTTCGTCGAAATTCGTTTCGCCGGTTTTAACACAATCGTTTGCAAGAAAATGATGAATCCAGTTATTTTGCAGAGCCGGATTCGGGCGCGATTTTCCGAGAAAAACAAAATCTGTCGATGAAAAACCGGTTTCTTCAAGAAGCTCGCGCCGCGCCGCTGTCTCCGGCGATTCGTTTTCGTCAATCATTCCGCCGGGAATTTCCAGCGCGATTTCTTCCGCGCCGTGCCGGAATTGTTCGATTAAAATGACTTCCGATTTTTCGGTTGATGCGATGACATTAACCCAATCGGGATTTTCGACGACAAAAAATGTCGATTCCATTTGGTCTGATTGGCGTTTGCAATAATCGCGTCTGACCGTAAAAACGCGGCAGTCGGCAATCTTTTCAGACCGCTCGCGCTTCCAAATGTCCGGTTCGGTTTTCATAATTTATGATGACTTGTTTATTAAAAATGTGTTTAGATAATAAATCAAGTTTGAAATTTTTAAGGTGAAATAAATGACACGAAAATTATTCTTTTTATTCTTTATCGCAATCGTCGCAAATTTAAATATTGCCGGAATATTCGCGCAGAATTCGCGCCCGAAACCAAAAACGAAAACCGCGCCGCCCGCCAGAATCACGCCGACGCCGACGCCTGTAATAATTCTACCGACGCCGACGCCGGTTTCGCTGGAAACAATTGTCTCCGAAGCCGAAAAACAAACCGAAAATTACAGGGAAGAATTTAAGAATCTTCTGGGCGATGAGAAGAAAACCTTTGAAACATTCGACAAAAACGGCAAATCGAAAAAGCAGACGGTTGTCGAATCGAATTTTATCGCCTATCAATCGCCGAAAGACGAAACGCAGGTTACCGAATATCGCAACGTCGTTAAAGTTGACGGCAAATCGGTCGGCGATAGCGACAAGCGCGCCGCCGATTTGTTTGAAAATCTCGCAAAGTCGGCTTCGGCGCAGCAGGAACTCGAAAACGTTCAAAAGGAAAGTTCGCGCTACGACAAAACTTTGGAGCTGAACGGCTTTACGCTCAATCAAGCGCCGGTTTTAGCCGAGCATATTCGCCCGTTTTTCGATTTTCAGCTCGACGGTCAGGAAATGGTTGACGGCAAAGATGTTTACGTCGTTTCATACCGCCAAAAATCGAAAAGTCCGTATGTGATTTTCAATGACAGCCAGCCGAAACCCGACAAGTTTTTTTTGAGTTTTGAAGCCGAACTTCCAAAACAGGTCAAAGAGCCGAACGCGCTTCTTCGCGGAAAAATATGGATTGACAAGCAGACATACCAAATCCGCCGCGAACACCGCGAGCTGACCATTCAGCCAGCCGACACGCCGAATCAGCTCATCATCAACGAAACCGAACTCGAATATCAGCCGAGCGCGGTCGGGATTTTAACACCGAAACGAATCGTTTTCACCGATTACAATGTCAAATCAAAAGACAAAAGCGCAAGTATTTCCGCTGTTTTGGACACGAAAGCGACTTTTGTTTATACAAAATTCACGAAATCAGAGGTAGAAGTAAAATCGGGCGATGTTAAGAATTGAAATTTTTATTAATATTTAGCAATGACAAAATGCCGTATCGAAAACTTTCCTGTTTTGATACGGCATTTTTATTGAATAAATAAATAGGATTCATTAGGCTTCTAAAATCTCGACTTTCGTTTCAATCAAACTTTTCGGAATCAAAGCCGGGAAATACGCCATAATTTCTTCGGTTTTCGGTCGCCCGCCAGCGAAACCCGTAACCGACGGCGGACCTGTTAAGATAAGCGGCGCTAGTTCTTTGGTAAATCTTTCGACATCGGCTTTGTTTTGCCCGCGCACGCCGACGCGCAGCTGGACTTCGGGAATATCTTTTGCCGGAACGCCTGCGAGATGTCCGTGCGTGGCGTTGACGCCGACGAATTCGGTTAATACGACATCGAATTTCAAACCTAATTTGTCGAGCCGCGAGCGCAGGATTTTATCCGCCATTTGAGCTTTCTCATAAGCGTCCGGGTAAGAATAGACGAGTGTTCCGACGGCTTTCCAGCCGCCTGTGTAGGCAATCGAGAGTTTGTAGAATTCGGTGTTCGGATTGCCTCTGATGCCGTGAACCAGAACGCGGTTTTCACCGTCGTCTTTCAGGTGAATCGTCGTAAAATCGGCGACGACATCGGGCGTGATGTATGCGTGCGGGTCGCCCATTTCGTATAAAAGCTGTTCTTTGATTGAAGGAATATTGACGCGCCCGCCCGTTCCTTGGTGTTTAGTGATGACGAAATCGCCGTTTGGATACGCTTCGACAATCGGGAAACCGACGTTTGCGAGGTCTGGAATATTTTGCCAGTCGAATTGGCAGTTTCCGCCTGAACACTGCGCTCCGCATTCGATAATGTGTCCGGCGATTGTCCCGGTTGCGACTTTGTTCCAATCGTCAAACGTCCAGCCGAATTCGTGCATCAGCGGCGCGAGCGTCAAACCAGTGTCGGTCAATCTGCCGCCGACAACGATTTGCGCTTCCTTATCAAGCGCTTCGACGAGCGGCTGCGCGCCGAGATAAACATTCGCGCTCTGCACTTTATCGAGAATTTCCGATAAAGATTCGCCTGTTTCCATATTGTTGATTTCAATGCCTTTATCAAGATATTCCTGTAATCGCGGCAAAACATCGTCGCCGGTAACGACGCCGATTTTTACTTTTCCCGACAATCCGATTTCTTTAGCGACATCGGCGATTGCTTCGGCGCAGCCATTGACATTGACACCGCCCGCGTTCGATAAAACCTTGATATTTTTCTCGACGCAATCGGGCAGAATTTCGCGCATTAAAGTTACAAAATCTTTTGCATAACCGGCGTTTGCATCGCGCGCGCGCTGTTTCTGCATAATCGACATCGTAACTTCCGCCAGGTAGTCGAGCATTAAATAATCGATTTGTCCGCCGCGCACCTGGTCAACCGGCGCGGTTAATAAATCGCCCCAAAACCCCTGTCCGCCGGCAACTCTAACTTTTTCTTTCATAAATGTTTACTCTAAAAATAAAAACGTCCGCAATCTTTCAAATAGTATGAATGATTGCGGACGCCTGTTCAAATTATCGAATCAAGTTAGTTGCCGGTAAGAATTTTTTTCGTGCGGCTAATTGTAGCTTTCGTTCCGCGTTTTACTTTGTGCGAAGTGTAACGCGTTCCCTGAACGGTTTTTTTACCGGCATAGACTGTTCCGCGAACGGTTTTATGCGCCACGTATTTTCCGGCGCGTTTTGTTTTATGAGCAACGTATCTTGCGCCGCGCGCGGTTGCGCCGACAACACCGCCGACACGTTTGCGGCGAACGGTAACTTGTCCGGTTCGGGTTTGAGCTTGAACGGCAAGCGGGTTATTTGACGAAATGGCGTCGCCGATAAACGCGAGCGACAAAATCATTGCGAATGCGAAAAAAAATGCGAATGTCTTTTTCATAATTGTTTTCCTCTTTTTTATATTTAATTTTTACCGTAAGCGCAGGCAAAAACATTAAAAGTGAATGTTTTTGATGCGCGTTTGGGAGTCTGGAATCGATTAAAGCAAATGTTATTCCAGTAAAATTTAGTTGCTGGTTCGCACGTTTTCATTAATAAATTTAACAATGTCTTCGGTCGAAGTTCCGGGCAGAAATATTTCGGAAACGCCTTTTTCCTTGAGCGTTACGATGTCTTCCTGCGGAACGATGCCGCCGACAAGAACGAGCGTGTCGTCCATTCCGTTTTCACGCAGAAGATTGACGATACGCGGGCAAAGCGTGTTGTGCGCGCCGGACAAAATAGAGATTCCCACCGCGTCAACGTCTTCCTGCAAAGCCGCCGACGCAATCATCTCCGGCGTTTGGCGAAGACCCGTGTAGATAACTTCCATTCCCGCGTCGCGCAAAGCGCGGGCGATAACTTTCGCGCCTCTGTCGTGTCCGTCGAGTCCGGGTTTGGCGACGAGAACTCTGATTTTTCTTTCGTTCATAAATCGAATTATATTAACAGATAAACCTTTCGAGCAAGTTCGGCGTGATTGTTTTTGTAGTTTTAGAACTGAAAATTGAGAATAATTATTTTTGAACGAATCGCACCATTTCTTTTACCATTTCCGCGTTTAACGGCAAGCTCGGATTAGAATAAATATTTTTTATTTGTTCGGTTTGGTCGGTTGTTTCAGTATTTTTCAGAACGTGATTCATATTTACGATAATCTTTTCGGTCGCTTTATTTCCGGCTGCCGTCGTCAGTAAATGCGCGTCTTTGACGGAAACCTGAATATCTTTGTCGCCTTGAATTATCAGCGACGGAATTTTGAGTTTTTTAATTTCGTTTTGCGGATTATATTTGAACCACGAAATCATATACGGTTGAATGCTCGGACGAAATAATGCGTTGAGCGGCGCGGGAACGTCGGGAATCGTTTCGCCTCTCTTTAATCGGTCAAACATCGGAAAAACTAAATCTTTGACCGCCTGCGGTCGTGAACTCAACTGCTCTTTGAGTATTTCATCCGCCGGTTTTCCCAAGCCCGCGATTGAAACGTATTTTTTCACGCGCTTATCTTTAGCCGAAGCAATCATACCGACGAGCGAGCCTTCGCTATGACCGGCGACGATTATTTTTGAGAAGCTTTTGTCTTGAGCCAGTAAATTTATCCAGCCCGTTACATCGTCGATATAATTGTCAAAACGCAGGTCGGATTCTTGCTTGACAGCCTTTATGCTGCCTGCAACTCCTCTTTTATCAAAACGAAGCGATGCGATGCCGTTTTGCTTTAATGACTCGGCAAGCATTTTCAGCGAATTATTCTGCACCGCCGCCTGATTGCCGTCCTTGTCGGTCGGACCCGAACCGGCGATTATCAAAACTACCGGAATCTTTTTCGTCGAAATCGGTTTTAGTAAAACTCCGTTTATATCGCCCGTCGATGTTTTCAGAACAACCGGCTGTTCCTGAGCAGATGTCGTTGTTACCATAAACGCTGTAAATACGGCGAGAAAGAATACGCACACTTTATTTGTTTTCATTTTGTTTGTTTTCATTTTGTTAATTTCATACGCAATTTTTTGTCGGTGGTTTCAACTAAAAAGCCGGTTCTTCGTAAATGCCGTAAACGTCGCGCAACGCGGTGCATACTTCTTCGACCGTCAAGTTACAGGTTTTTCATCAAATCAGGTTTTATATCTTGCCTAAACAGCGGCATTTGATTAACCAAGTTTTTATTTAATCTTTCCAGGGATTTTTTATGAAAATCCACATTGATTTCAAAACCGATAAATTTTCGTTGCAGTATTTGCGAGGCGACGGCGGTTGTGCCGCTTCCCATAAATGGATCAAGAACGATTTGGTTTTCCTTTGTCGTCAATTTAATTAAAAACTCAATCAATTTGAGCGGTTTTTGCGCTTCGTGAATCCTTACTTCTTTTGAGCCGAAGCCAAATTCAAGTAGATTTGTCGGCAGCGAATCGTCAACTTTGCAGTCTTCAGTATTAATTGCCCCGACGCCGTTTTTCAAAATGTTGTCGGCAATCGTAATTTTATAAGGCTTAAAAAACCACGCGATAGGCTCATAAATCGGCGCGAGATTGCCCAGGCGCCAACCTTCCCATTCTTCGGCTTTTTCGGGCAAATTCCGACGTTCAAAAACGATGCTCACCTTTTGCGCTCGATGATGCGCGTTCTGTTTTTTCCACGCTAAAACGTCTTTTAATAAAAATCCGCTGTCTTCAAAAGCGTTAACGACGCGATGAATCGTCCGGCGCGCGCCGAAAACAAAAACCGACGCGCCCGGCTTCATTTTCGGAAAAACCGCGTTCGTCCATCTCGAACACCACGTTTGATACTCCTTACCGATATTTCTATCTGCCGAACTCCAACCGTTGATTGGTTTGCCGCGCCGCTTAAAGCCTGATTTTCCTTCCTGCGCCGGCGATGAACCGAGGTAAGCCGAATTCGTATTATTGTGCAGAACGTCCCAATCATCCAAACCGATGCCATACGGAATATCCGACAAAAATAAGTCGATGCTCTCGTCTTCAAGCAACGGCAAATGCTCAAAGCAGTCGGCATAAGTAATTTTGTTCAGATATTCTGAATTCATAATTCGATTTTTGTTTTAATTGCGTTTTCTATAGTTTTGATTTTCGCTTCGATTTTTTCCGATTTAATCAAAAGTCTGATTGCTTCTTCCTTTGAAAGTTTGCCGAATTCGACGATTTTATTTTTCCAAAAAATGATTCCTTCGTCGCCGATTTGTCTGGTTTTTTCAATTTCCAAAAGTTTATATTCTTTCAGCTTTGCTTCATTTTGTCCGACAATCTGACAAACGATTGTGTCAATTTCATTCCAATAAACTTGAAATTTTTCGTGTTCGGACTCGTTTAAAAGCGACAGTCTTCTTCCTGTTTCCCAAAGTTTGCACAAGTCATTTCCGTTATAAAAATCAAGCAGAAAATGCAGATGCGTGTAAGAAAGTAGCGTTACATTTCTTTTGACGGCTTGCTCGTAAATCTGACTTTTATTTGTCGGAAACTGCATTAACGGCGCGACAAGTAAAGCGTAATTATTTTTCTTGCGCCAGGTATCTAAAGCCGAAATCTTGAAATCTTTCTGGTTTTTCGCTGTTCTGCTTAGCCGAAAAGTTTTGGCATCGCCGACAATTGTATAAGTTTTAGTTTTACCGAAAACATCAGCCGAATTTCCTCTTACGCCCAAAACAGATGTTTCTATTCCAAGAAAACTCAATGCGTGTGCAAGAATAATGTCTGAAAATTTCGCCCAAATTTTCTCCTCTGAACCGTTTTGAGAAAACATTTCGGGTAAAATTCCACATTCAATAATATTTTCACCCAATTTCTTTTGAGAGATACTCAAAAGATGATTCTCTAAAGTTTCAAAAGCATCTTTATTTTTGACTACTTTGAAAATAAGTTCGACAATTTCTTTTCTCATTTATTAAAACGCAGGTTCTTCGTAAATGCCGTAAACGTCGCGCAACGCGGTGCATATTTCTTCGACCGTCGCGTATGCTTTGACGGCTTCAATCGTCGCGGGCATCGTGTTTTCTTCTTTTTGAGCGGCGCGTTTTAATTTGTCGAGCGCATTGGCGACCGCGCCTTTGTCGCGGGATTTTTTCGTCGTTGCCAATCTTTCCAGTTGGTGTTCGCGGACGGTTTCGTCGATTTGCAGGATTTCGATTTTCGACATTTCTTCGTCCATCTGGTATTTGTTGACGCCGACAATGGTTTGTTCGCTTCTTTCAACCGATTTTTGATATTGATATGCCGATTCCTGAATTTCGCGTTGGGGAAAACCGGCTTCGACCGCTTCGACCATTCCGCCGAAACCGTCGATTTTGTCGAAATAATCGAAACAGCCGTCAACCATTTTCTGCGTCAGAGATTCGACGAACCACGAGCCGCCGAGCGGGTCAACCGTGTTGACGACGCCGGTTTCTTCGGCGATTATCTGCTGTGTTCTAAGCGCGATTAAAGCCGCTTGATTTGACGGCAGCGCCAGCGCTTCGTCGTAAGCGTCGGTGTGCAGCGACTGTGTGCCGCCCAAAACTCCGGCGAGCGCTTGAATGGCGACGCGCGCGATATTGTTTAAAGGCTGCTGTGAAGTCAGCGAAACTCCGGCGGTCTGCGTGTGAAATCTCAACTGCATCGTGCGCGGATTTTTTGCGCCGAAACGTTCCTTCATCGTTTGCGCCCAGACGACGCGGGCGGCGCGGAATTTGGCGATTTCCTCGAAAAAGTCGTTGTGCGAGTTGAAGAAAAACGAGATGCGCGGCACGAATTCGTCAACGTCCATTCCGCGCTCGACGCCGTATTGAACATATTCCACGCCGTCGCGCAATGTAAACGCCAATTCCTGCAAAGCCGTCGCGCCCGCTTCGCGGATGTGATAGCCGGAGACGCTAATCGGATTGTATTTCGGAACGTGTTTGACGCAGTATTCAAAAGTGTCGATAACTAATTTCATCGCCGGTTTTATCGGGTAAATCCATTCTTTCTGCGCGATATATTCCTTCAAAATATCGTTCTGCAAAGTGCCGGAAATTTTATTAAAATCCGCGCCTTGCTTTTCAGCCATTACCAGATACATCGCCAGAAAAATCGACGCGGGCGCGTTTATCGTCTGCGAAACCGTAACCTGGTCGAGCGGAATGCCGTCGAACAGCGCTTCGTAATCGGCGAACGACGAAACAGCCACGCCGCATTTGCCGACTTCGCCTTCGCTCAAAGGCGAATCGGCGTCCAAGCCCATAAGCGCGGGCAAATCGTAGGCGACCGACAAGCCGGTTTGACCCTGCGACATCAGATATTTAAAGCGCGCGTTGGTTTCTTCGGGCGACGAAAATCCGGCAAACTGGCGCATCGTCCATAAACGCCCGCGATAGCCCGTCGGGTGAATTCCGCGTTTGTATGGAAACTCGCCGGGAAATCCGATTTCGTCGAGATTTTCCGTGTCGGCTTCGGTATAAAGCCGCTCGACCGGCTCTAAAGATATGCCTTCAAAACTTTTTTTTCGCTCCGGCGATTTGTCCAGAACTTTCCTTAAAGTTCCGTTTTCCCAACGCTCGACTTTCGCTTGTTTGTCCGATAATACTTCTTTAACTTCAGGCATAATTTGTTCTGTTTTATAAATTTAGATTAAACGATTTTCGTTAAGTTATTTTAACACGATTGTTTCCCGGTTCGGCAAACCCGAATTCACCCGGAATTAATTACGACAATTTGATTCCGTGAAGAATCCGACAAAATACGAATAAGTTTTTCGACATACGGAGAAAGCGTTTCGATTTTATTGTTCGGCGCGTCGATAATAAACAGCTTTATCGGAAATCGCTTGATATTTTGTTGGAATTGCAGGTCTTTATCAATCGTAACGAAAGCGTCGAAACCGCCGAGCGTCATTAAACCGAGCAGTTCGCCGTTTCTTTTGCCGTTCCACTTTTTTTCGCGGACGGTAAAAATTTCGTGTTCGCCGGCAAAATAAATTTTGAGTTTTTTGGGGAGATTTTCATCGAGAAGAATTTTCATCGAAGTTTTTCGGCGTCGTAACGAGCGATTCGGCGAAATGCAGAACGTCGAGCGCCTGAAAACGCGAAACGGTCGGGAAGTTTTCGAGAAACTCGTCGAGCGTTTCGGTTTCGAGCCAGTCGAAAAGCGATTTGACCGGAACTCGCGTGCCGTTGAAAACCGGCGTTCCGCTCATAATTTCCGGGTCAACTTTTATTGATTTGCTTTGCGCTTTTTCCATAAAACTTATGTTAGTCCAAACGCTAAAGCGACGCAACAACTTTTTAATATTGAATAAGACTGCCTTCGCGTTTGGCGCGTTTTATCGCTCGTCCGAAAATCCAGAGCGAAAAGGGAAGCAGAACGACGAGAAAGGCGAGCAATGTGAAAAACGACGATTGGACTTCGGCGAAACCTTTGCCCTGAATAAGAACGGCGCGGATGCCGTCGAGTCCGTGCGTCGAAGGATTGGCGTAGGAGAGAATTTTTCCGCCCGTCTCGCCGATTGATTCCTGGAGCATTTCTTTCGGGAAAAAAACGCCCGAAAACAGCGCCGTTCCCGCGCCTAAGATTATCGCAAACGGGTCGCCGCGTTTGAAAACCATTGCAAAGCTCGCCGATAAAATACCGATGCAGGCTAAAACGAGCGTCGTTAAAATCAGAAACGCGAGTGCCAGAAATAAATTTCCTCGATACTGGACATTGAAAAACAGCCAGCCGAAAAATAAATATAGAAACGAATTGAAAGTCGCGTCAACGTAAGACCACGCCGAGCTTGAAACAATAACGGTCGGCACATTTATCGGCGTCAGCAGAACGCTTTCGAGCGTGCCTTGAATCTGTTCCTGCCGGATGGCGTTGGCGAGCGCCGAAAAACCGACCATAAAATAATTGAGCATCGCCATTCCGGTCAGCCACGCCGTCAGCGGATTTTGCCACTGCTGATACTGCGCGAGCGGAAAACCGGCGAAAATTCTGGAGATAAAATAAAACGTCGTAACGATGCCGAGAATCCAGACTATGCGAATAAAAAATTCGGCGCGGTAAGAGAGCGCGAGCTGAAAATCGCGGATTATAAAAGCCCGTATGCGGCGAAGCAGTAGAAAAAACATTTGAATATCGAAGGCGTTTAATCGTATTAGAAAATATTATTAGATTAAATTGCAATAGCGTTTTTTTATTTTTACAATATAACGAATGAACTTTCCCGCCAAAAAAAATTTAATTCTGTTGTGTTTGAGCGGTTTTCTTTTAAATGCCTGCTCAAGGATACAGTCCGGCAATCAAAATGCCGATTCCGCCGGGGTTAATACTAATCAAAACGGCGAAAAAAACAACGCGTCTCCCGTCAAAGATGATGTCGGAGAACTCGGAAAAATCATAAATCTGCCCGTTATGCCGGAAGAAGCGACGTGGCGCGAAGAATCGGCGAACGCGCCGGCGGAAAGAAAACTGACGGCTGTCGTCAAATTTTCGGCGGAAGACGCCGGCAGAATTATCGAACAGGCAGGAAATAATAAACCGCCAGCCGCCGCCGACATCTACGCCGAAGCCTGGTTTCCCGCCGAACTCATCGCGCAGAGCCAGTTGTCCGGCGACGAAAGTCTCAAAGGCATTTCCATTGCCGCCGATAATTTTTTACAGCTGCCGTATAATCAGGGGAAAATCACGCGCGTCAAAGACACGAATTATTTCGTGCTGGAATTTTTGAGTAATTAAATTCTTAAATTTCCTCGTATTTTTTTAATTTGCGGTAGAGCGTCGATAAATCAATACCTAAAACGCCTGCCGCTTCGGTTTTATCGTCGTTGGCGGTTCTCAAAGTTTCTAAAATATAGCGTCTTTCAATTTCTTCAAGCGTCGGCTGTCCGCTTTCCGCCGCGCTCGCCCCAATATTATTTTCATTATTTTCCGCGACAGTTTTAATTTTTTCCGGCAGATTCTCAAATTCGATTTTCTCATTCGATAAAATAAAAGCTCGCTCGACGGCGTTTTGCAGCTCCCGGATATTGCCTTGCCACGAATAATTGAGCAGCGCCGCGAGAGCTTTTTGAGAGACGATTTTTTCGGGCGCGCTTTGCTGTCGGGCGATTTTCGTTACGAAATGTTTGATAAGCAGCGGCACGTCTTCGCGCCGCTCGCGCAGCGGCGGCAGATTTATTTCGATGACGTTGAGGCGATAATATAAATCTTCGCGGAAACGATTCGCCTCGACTTCCTTTTCGAGATTTTTATTAGTCGCGCAGATTATACGGGCGTCGAATTTTACCGGAACGCTTGAGCCGACCGGCGTAACTTCGTGTTCCTGTAAAGCGCGCAGAAGTTTTACCTGAAGCGGCGGCGGCATTTCGCCGATTTCGTCTAAAAAGAGCGTGCCGCCGCTTGCCGAGCGAAAAAAACCTTTCTTGTCAGCGGTCGCGCCGGTAAAAGCTCCCTTTGTATGTCCGAATAGTTCGCTTTCAAGCAAAGTCTCAGGCAGCGCGCCGCAATTAACTGCAAGAAAAGGATTTGCCGCTCGTTGGCTGTTAAAATGAATCGACCGCGCGACGAGTTCTTTGCCCGTGCCGCTTTCGCCCTGAATCAAAATCGCGGCTGTCGTATCGGCGACTTTTTCGACAAGGCGGAAAACTTTTTCCAATGCTTCGCTTTTACCGATAATTTCGGAAAAACCCGAATGTTTGTTCAGTTCGCCCCGCAGCGCCCGATTTTCGCTGAACAGTTTTTTTGTCTGAACGGCGTTTTTAACCGTTTGCAGCAGATATTCGTTGACGAACGGTTTTGTAACATAATCGTAAGCGCCTTTGCGCAGCGCGGCGATTGCCGAATCGACCGACGAATACGCTGTCATAATTATGACAATCGCCTGCTCGTCAATCGCCTTTACGCGTTCGAGTAATTCGATTCCGTCCATTCCAGCCATTTTTATATCGGACAAAATGACGGCGACATCGCTTGCCGCGAAAATTTCCAGCGCGTTTTCGGCGCTGTCGGCGGTCAAAACTCCGAAGCCCGCCGCTTCGAGCAGCTGCCGCAGAATCGAGCGCATCAATTCCTCATCTTCGACTACAAGCACATTCGGTTTCATATTTGTTAATGGTAAATGGTAAATTGTAAATGATAAATCTAAAGATTGTTTCCGACATTTAACCGTTCGCCGTCGTTTCAATTTACAATTATTTTAATGCTTCTTCATAAATTCCTGAAAATTTTATTGGTTTTTTGTGTTTTTATTTCTTTTATAAAAGCGCAGGATACGAATCCGGTCGAGCGGCAGGTTGCCAATCCGCTGACCGACACGCCGAATATCAATCCGGTAATGTCGGAGCAGCAGACGGTTAAGCCGCCGAAAACAAATCAGGATTCCGGCTACATACAGGAAGGCGGCGACGATGAATTAGTCGTGTATTCGACAAAAGAATCAGTCGAAGGCGAGGAGGGAAGCCGTATTTTTACGCGCACCGGCGCGGTCGACGTGCGTTACGGAATTTATCGCCTGCAAGCCGATAAAATTACGATTTACCAGGCAGACAGCCGAATGGTCGCCGAAGGCAGCGTCGTTTTCGACCAGGGCGACGACCAGCGCGTTACCGGCTCGCGCGGCGAATTTAATTACAAAACAAAGCTCGGATTTTTTGTCGATTCGACCGGCTTTACGAACCAGACGAACGACGGCACGATAATATATTTTACGGCTGAACGCGTCGAACGAGTCGGCTTAAACGAAGTCGTCGTAACGAAAGGGAAATTTACCGCGTGCGACGAAACCGTTCCGAAATGGAGCTTTACGGCGGACGAAGCCAGAATTACGGCAAACGACCGCATCAGATTAAAAAACGGCAGGTTTCGCGTGCTGGACGTAACGATTCTGCCGATTCCGTTTGCTTCGATTCCGATAAAAAAGCAAGACCGCGCATCGGGCTTTTTAACGCCGACGTTTAGTTTTTCCGGCAACAAGGGCGCTCGTCTTTCGACCGCTTATTATAAAACTCTGGGACGCTCGGCGGACGTAACTTTTCGCGGCGATATTTACAGCGCGCGCGGCGTCGGCTTCGGAATGGACGTGCGCACACGCGCCAATTCACGCTCGTTTCTCAATTTCGGTTTTTTTGCTGTCAAAGACAGAATTTTCGGACACTCCGAAGATGCCGAACATCCAGACCAAGGCGGAAGCATCGTCTATGCCGACGGCGTGCATTATTTCTCGAACGGTTTTACGGCTGTTGCCGATGTTCGTTTAACATCGAATCTCGCGTTTCGACAGGTTTTCTCCGACGGCGTTCAGCAGATTATCTCGCCGATTGAAGTCTCGCAGGCATACGTCAACAAAAGCTGGAACAATTACACGCTCAATCTGCTGGCACGTTCGCAGGAAATTTCGATTCCGAACGTGCTGATAAAAACGCGCAATCTGCCGAGCGTCAATTTTGACAAACGCCCGTCGCAGCTCGCCTTTTTCAAAAAAGCGTATTTTTCGTTTAAGACCAGTCTCGAAGGCGTCAGCCGCCGCGAAGACGTGCAGGACATTGCGCTCTATCGCCAGACAACCGGCAACGATCCGGTGCAGACGCCCGCCATCGGGCAGCGATTCGACATTCATCCGCAGGTTTCCGTGCCTTTTAACTTTAAATATTTTAATTTAACGGCGACCGGCGGCGGGCGCGTTACTTATTATTCAAATTCTTTCAACGATATGCGGCAAGTCGTCAGGCGCGATGTTATCCGCAAATACGGCGAATTTGAACTCGATTTGCGACCCGTCGCGCTGGCGAGAAATTTTTACGGCAAAACCGACGCCTTTCGTTTTCGCCACACGATTGAGCCGTTTTTAACATATCGATACATAAAAGGAATCGACAATTTTAATAAAATTATTCGCTTCGATTACGCTGACACGCAGACCGACACGAACGAAATCGAATACGGCGTAACCAATCGTATTTTCACGCGCAAATACACCGAAGCCGTAACCGACGAAGCGCAGAAACTTCTCCGCGAAAAACCGGACGCGCCGAAAAATCCGCTGTCAATTCAGCCGTATGAAATTTTTACTTTAACGTTACGCGGAAAATATTTTTTCGACCCGAATTTCGGCGGCGCATTAACTTTCGGCAGGCGCAATCAAATCGAGCCGATTTCGGCGCTGACGTTTTACACGTTCGGCGGCGTCCCGCGTCGCTTTTCGCCGCTCAACATCGACGCGACTTATCGACCGCGCAAAACGATTTTCGTTAATTCGCGAATGGATTACGGCTTGAGCGGCGACGGTGTGCGCGATTTATCGGCGACCGTCGGCTACGACACGAAATTATTAAAAATTTTCCAGACTTTCTACTACACGCGCGCCGTAACCTTAGCGCCTTCGCTCCAGCAATTTACAAACGCGGCGGGCAAGGAAGCGGGAACTTTGCGCGGCTCGCAATGGAGTCCGTCGATTTTCCTGGGCGACCGCGATAAAGGATTTTACGGCGGCGCGTCGCTGTTTTTTGATTTTGAAAACCGCCGCGCGTTAAGATTCACGCCGCTCATCAGCTCGCTTTACACAGCCGGTTACGCTTTCGACTGCTGCGCGGTAACAGCGCAATATTACACTTTCAACGTCGGCGTCCGACAGGAAAACCGCTTCGTTTTCAGCTTCAGATTAAACGGTATCGGAACTTTCGGAACACAGCAAATCGGGCAGGGTTTCAGGTAAAACAGTTTTAGCCACAGAGAAACACAGAGAAATACAGAGAAAAAGATAGCCGCAAAAAGGCACAAGAAGCACAAAGTAAAAAAAAAATTTTTTTGCGATTTATGTGCCTTTTTGCGGCTACCTGTCTTTAAAAACTCTGTGTTCTCTGTGGCTAAAATTCTTTTACACGCTCGGAGCATTGTCGAATTGCAAAATTTCATCAATCGCCGCCAGAGTTTCAGCCGATAATTTGACGCCCGAAGCCGCCGCGTTATCTTCGACCTGTTCGGGTTTTGTCGCGCCGATGATTGCCGAGGAAACGCGCTCGTCGCGCAAAACCCAGGCTAACGCCAATTGTGCCATCGACAAATTTTCCCGCGCGGCAATCGGCTTTAGTTTTTCGACCGCTTCGAGAATTTCCGGCGCAAGCAGTCTGTCGATAAAGACGTTCATTTTATCGTTTGCCGCGCGCGAATCCTGCGGAATCGGTTGACCGACTTTGTATTTTCCCGTCAAAACGCCTTGTCCGAGCGGCGACCAGACGATTTGACCGATGCCGTTTGCCGCGCAGACGGGGAAAACTTCGGCTTCCGGCTCACTATAAACCATCGAATACTGCGGCTGGCTGGAGACGAATTTTTCCATTCCGGTCATCTCCGCCGCCGCTTTGATTTGTTCGGCGCTCCATTCGCTGAAACCGATATAACGCGCCTTTCCTTCCTGCACGACTTCGGACAAAGCAATCATCGTCTCTTCGAGCGGCGTATTTTCGTCGTAGCGATGACATTGATACAAATCGACGTAATCGGTTTGCAGTCTTTCGAGCGAAGCGTTTAATTGCTTGTGAATCTGGACACGCGACAAACCCGAATCTTCTTCGGTCATCGGAAAATAAAGTTTCGTCGCCAAAACGTAAGAATCACGCGGACGATTTTTCAAAACTTCGCCCAAAAAAGTTTCCGACGCGCCTTTGCCGTAGACGTTCGCCGTGTCAATAAAATTTATGCCGACTTCAAACGCTTTTTCGACGCACGCTTCCGCCTGCTGGCGCTCGACGCCGCCCGAATACGTCAGCCACGAACCCAAACTGATTTCCGAAACCTGTAAATCACTATCGCCCAGTTGTCTGTATTTCATAAAATTTCTCCTTAATGTTAAATTATTAAATTCCGTTTCCGTAAAAAGATTATATTGCCCGCCGCTTGTATCGAACAATGACGAAGATTAAATTGTTGTAATTCGGGTTTTCAGGCGGCGATACGGAGTCGATTCGACAAAGTTTTTGATTATATTATTAGTAATTGTTATTAAAGCGCCGATAGATTTTCAGGCAATCTTTATATAAACTTTAGTTAAATTAGATTAAATACGATTTCACGGCTGATTCTAATTTTATTAACGAAAGTAATTCAGAATTATTTTGGACAGCAACCAACAACAGGCAAACAACCAGGCAGTGCTTTTCGCGTTCGGCGTCAATCATCGAACCGCGCCGATAGAAGTGCGCGAAAAGATGTATGTTCGCGAAGACGAAACCGCTCGATTGCTTGCTAAGTTTAAGGAAACATTAAGCGAATGCGTCGTCGTCTCGACCTGCAACCGCACGGAAATCTACGGCGTTCACCCGTCGGCGACCGTTGACATCGAGTTTTACAAAAACCTTTTAATCGATTTCAAAAACGCTGCGGGCGACGTTAAAAGCGAAGATTTCTTTTCGAGTATTTCGTGCGCTGCGTGTCTTCAATTATTCAAAGTCGCCACCAGCATCGACTCGAAAATCGTCGGCGACACGCAGATTCTCCAGCAAGTTCGCACTGCTTATTCGCTCGCTAAAGACAACGGTTTTACGGGACGAATTCTCAATCAACTGCTTCAAAGAGCTTTCAAAATCGGCAAAAAAACATATCTCGAAACATCGATTCACAAAGGCGCGATTTCGATAAGTCTCGCCGCCGTCGAACTGGCGCGCGAAACTTTCGGCTCGCTGAGCGAAAAAACCGTTTTAATCGTCGGCGCGGGCGACACGGCGCAGTTGACCGCCGAATGTCTTTTGAAAAAGCGCGTCGGAAAAATTCTGGTAACGAACCGCACACGCGTCAACGCCGAAGATTTTCTCGCCGGACTTCACAAGGCAAACGATTTTGCGAGCGAAACGATAGATTTCGACGATTTTCGCAACCGCCTCAACGAAGTCGATATTGTCATCAGCTCGACCGGCGCGTCCGAATACATTTTGAACAGTGCAGATTTCGCCGCGCAAAATCGTCAAATATTGTTAATCGACATCGCGATGCCGCGCGACATCGCGCCCGCCGCCGAAGAAAATCCGTTCGTTACGCTTAAAAACATCGACGATTTAAACCGCGTTATCGACCGCAATCACCACAAAAGATTACAGGAATTGCCGACGGTTAAAAAACTGATTTATCAGGAAATGGGCGATTTTCTGGTTTGGTATTATTCGCTGCCGCTGCTACCTGCCGCGTGTCAATCGAGCGGCAAGCAAAACTCTGAAACCGTCGTCGAAATCAAGCGCGTCAAACAGTTTTTGACCGATAACGCTTCGCGCTTTCACAAAATGGCGCGGCAGACCGACGCCGAATCCGAACTCAGCGAACATCTCGATTTGGTCAATCATCTGCTTTCGTTAAAACGCCAATCTTTCGGCGGAGAATTAAGCGTTGAGAGATAAAATCGTCATCGGCACGCGCGGCAGTCGTCTGGCTCTCTGGCAGGCGCATTTCGTCGGCTTGCAGCTTCAAAACATATATAGGACGCAGAATTTTGAAATAAAAATTATCGAAACCGTCGGCGACGCGATTCTTGATACTGCGCTCTCGAAAATCGGCGATAAAGGCTTATTTACCAAACAGATAGAAGAACAACTGCTTGCCGGAACAATTGATTTGGCGATTCACAGCTTAAAAGATTTGCCGACGACTTTGCCGGAAAATTTGAAAATCGGCGCGGTAACGACACGCGAAACGCCGAACGACGCGCTTATTACGAAAAAATACAAATCGCTAGATGATTTGCCGCCGAATGCCAAAGTCGCGACGGGAAGTCTGCGCCGCCGCAGTCAACTCTTAAATTACCGGTCTGATTTACGGATATTTGAAATTCGCGGCAACGTCCCGACACGCATCAAAAAGTTTGAAGAATCCGATTTGGACGCGATGATTCTTGCTTTCGCTGGCGTTCATCGTCTCGAACTCGACGCGCACGTCGCGCAAATCGTGCCGACAGATATAATGCTTCCCGCCGTCGCGCAAGGCGTTATCGGAATCGAGATTAGAGAAAACGACACGGAAATCGAAACGCTGCTCGCGCCGGTAAATGATAGAGACAGTTGGGATTGCATCACGGCGGAAAGAAGTTTTCTGCGCTCGCTCGAAGGCGGCTGCCAGGTTCCGATCGGCGGTTTCGCGGTTTTGGAAACGGACGAAATTTTTTTGTCCGGCTTTACGGGAAGTCTCGACGGCGCAGTCGCTCTGCGCGAATCGATACGCGGAAGCAGACACGAAGCGTTTGAATTAGGACGCGAACTAGGCAGTCGAATGATTGCCAAAGGCGCGAACCGTTTGCTTGAATTTACGAGAAACATCGTCGAAAACACGCCTGAAGCGGTTATTTGAAAATGCGGGAAATTCTTGTTATTCGTCCAAAAGACGTTTTCAGCCGAATTTTAATCGACAGCGGTTTTTCGGTTACGAATTTTCCGACGATTAACACCGAAACTTTAGCGGATTTGTCGGAACTCGAAACGTATCTGGCGGAAATCGAAACTTTCGACGGAATATTTATTACGAGTTCAAAAGCGGCGGAAATCGTTGCCGCTAAACTGGCTGAAACGGAAAAAGTTTTCGCCGGAAAGTTCTACGTTTTAGGAAAAAGAAGCCGGGATTTATTGAACAAATCCGACTGCGAAGTTTTTTTCAGTGAAAACGCGACAACCGCCGAAAAACTTTTGGACGCGATTCCGAAAGAAGAATTGAAAAATAAGCGTTTTCTGTTTCCGCGCGGCGATTTGAGTTTGCGAACAGTTCCCGAAACGCTCCAAAACGTCGCCGAAGTTGTCGAAACAGTTGTTTACCGGACAATCGAAACTGACGCGAGCGTTGAAAAGATTGGCGAAATAAAGGAAAAGTTCGAGCGCGATAAAATCAGCGCTGTTTGTTTTTTCAGTCCGTCGGGCGTCGAAAGTTTTTTGCGTAAATTTGAAAACTTTTCGCAAAGTAAAATAAAAATCGCGGCAATCGGGAAAACAACGGCGCGTTTTATTAAAGAAAAGAATTTGCGCGTCGATTTTGTTTCGGCAAAAACGTCGGCGGCTGATTTTGCGGCGGAATTTACGAGTTATTTAAGGAAGGAAATTTGAACAAAGATTTTTTATTTTTAAGAGCGTGTCGAGGCGAGCAAACGGAACGAACGCCGATTTGGATTATGCGCCAAGCCGGACGTTATTTGCCCGAATATCGCGCAATTCGCGAGAAAACGGATTTTATGACGCTATGCAAAACGCCGGAACTCGCGAGCGAGGTAACCGTTCAGCCGATTGACATTATCGGCACGGACGCGGCGATTTTGTTTTCCGATATTCTGGTGATTCCCGAAGCGATGGGAATGGATTTGGAAATCGTCGAATCGAAAGGTCCGATTTTCGATAAACCTCTGCGCAGCGCGGCGGACATCGACAAACTCGACACGGAAAACGTCGTCGAACGGCTCGAATACGTGATGCAGGCGATAAAAATGACGAAGGAAAAACTCGCCGGCAGAGTTCCGCTCATCGGTTTTTCCGGCGCGCCGTGGACGCTGGCGACGTATATGGTCGAGGGCAAAGGCTCGAAAAGTTTTGAAATTATAAAAAGTTTGATTTACCGCGAACCGGCGACGGCGCATAAATTACTGCAAATTCTCGCCGATTCGGTTGTCGAATACTTAAACGCCAAAATCCGCGCAGGCGCAGACGCCGTGCAGATTTTCGATACTTGGGCGGGAAACTTAACGCCGTCGGATTTTGAAGAATTTTCGCTTCGCTATTTAAAATATATCTGCGACCGCATCGAAACACACGGCGTTCCGGTCATCGTTTTCGCCAAAGGCGTCGGCAATATGAACAGTTTGGCGGATTTGAAATGCGACGTTCTCGGCGTCGATTGGACGAAAGACATCGGCGCGGTCAAAGCCGAAATCGGCGGGCGAAAAGTTCTTCAGGGCAATCTCGACCCGTGCGTTTTGTTCGCGCCGAAAGAGCGAATCCGCATCGAAACCGAAAAGATTTTGCGTGCATTCAGCACAGGTTCGGGACACGTTTTCAATCTCGGACACGGAATTTTGCCGAAAACGCCGGTTGAAAACGCGAAGTATCTGGTTGACTGCGTAAAGGAATTGAGCATCAAACAGAACGAACAAACGATTGGACAAAGTTAATTGGTGAAAGTTTTGGCTGCGTGTTTATAAAGTGAAATTTAACCGCAGATAAACGCGGATGAAAACAGATTGAAGCAGATAAGAAAAGAGTTTTAAATGCTGATTTAAAATGTATTTTGAAAAAGATTTTCTGGTTTTATCCGGTTTTTATCTGCCTAAATCAGCGTTTATCTGCGGTTAATTTTTTTATTAACATATCTCCAAGCAAACCGCAGTCGAACTCGTTTTGAGTTTTATAAAAATGAGTAATTTTGCAGAAATAGACCTTGAAATCCTCAAGAAATACAACCAGCCGGGACCGCGTTACACTTCGTATCCGACCGCGCCGCTCTTTTCGAGCGAATTTACGGCGCGGGATTTTACGCAGGAAATAATCGAAACGAACATAGAAACGGCGTCGGATATTTCGCTCTATTTTCACTTTCCGTTTTGCGAATCGCTCTGTTATTTCTGCGGCTGCAATATGTTGGTTTCGCGCGACAGAACGCTGATTCGTGAATATAACGAGCGTTTGAAACGAGAAATCGAAACGCTCGCGCCGCTGATTGCAGCGAATCGAAAAGTTTCGCAGATGCACTGGGGCGGCGGCACACCTTCGTATCTGACGCCGGACGAGATTCTCGATATTGGCGAATTCATTAAATCAAAATTCAATTTTGCCGACAACATCGAAGCGAGCGTCGAAATCGATCCGCGCGGTTTGACGCGGGCGCACGTCGAAGCATTCAAACGAATCGGTTTTAACCGCACGAGTTTAGGCGTGCAGGATTTTAACCCGCAGGTTCAGGAAACGATAAACCGCATTCAGCCCGAAGACATTACACGCCAGACAATCGAATGGGCGCGCGAGTTCGGATTCGGTTCGATAAATCTCGATTTGATTTACGGATTGCCGTTTCAAACACTAGAAACTTTTCAAGAAACAGTCGAAAAAGTTATCGATATTTCGCCCGACCGCATCGCCGTTTTCAATTACGCGCACGTTCCGTGGCTTAAAAAACATCAGAATATTTTCAAAGTCGAAACGATGCCGACGCCCGACGAGCGGCTCGTTATTTTGAAACAGACGATTGAGCAATTAGTTCAAAGCGGCTATGAATATATCGGTCTTGACCATTTCGCCAAACCGACCGACGAGCTGGCAATCGCGCAGAAAAACAACACTTTGTATCGCAATTTTCAAGGCTATTCGACGCGCGCCGGAACGGACGTTTACGCTTTCGGCGTGTCGGCGATTTCGCAATTTCAAGATATTTATGCGCAGAATCTGAAAAATCTGAAAGATTATTACGAACGAGTTGAAACGGGCGACGCGGCGACAAACGTCGGCTATCGAATGACGTTCGACGACCACGTTCGCAAGGAAACCATTATGCAGTTGATGTGTCATCTGCAAATTGACAAGCGTTCGATTGAGCAGAAATTCGGCATAGATTTTGAAACGTATTTCGCGGCGGATTTGCCGAAACTTGATTCGTTTATCGCCGATGAATTGCTCGAAAACAACGCGGAACGAATTTTTATCAAAGGCTCGGGCAAATTGATTATCCGCAACGTGGCGATGTGTTTCGACGCTCATCTGGCGGAAATGACGAAGGTGAATAAACCTGTTTTCTCGAAAACGGTTTAGGAGATTAGCCACGAACAAACACAAAAAAGACACGAAAAAAGAAAACTAAATGGAAGATAAAATTCTTTATAAAGACTTGTCTTATAAAATCGTCGGACTGGCGATTCAAGTTCGTAAAGAGTTGGGATTTGGTTTTCTCGAAAAAGTTTATGAAAACGCTTTGATGATTTTATTGGAAGAAAATCAAGTCGAAGCAAAACAGCAGTTTCCGATAAGAGTCGCTTTTCACGGTCGAATCGTCGGCGATTATATTGCTGATATTCTAGTTGAAAACCAAATAATCTTGGAATTAAAAGCGCAAGATAAAATTATTGACGTTCACAAAGCGCAAACCTTAAATTATTTGAGAGCGACAAATTTGCGATTAGCAATTCTGTTAAATTTCGGAAAAGACAGACTCGAACACGAACGTTTGATTCTATAAACATTATTTTGTTTCAGTTTTATTTTCGTGTCCTTTTCGTGTTTGTTCGTGGCTAAAAAAGTTTTATGAATGAAAAAATCGGCGTAGTCTTATTAAATCTTGGTGGTCCCGATTCGCTCGATGCGGTTGAGCCGTTTCTTTATAATTTGTTCGTTGACCCGGACATTATCAATTTTCCCGGCAGCTTTCTGTTCCGCGAATGGCTGGCGAAATTTATATCTTCCAAACGGCATCCGAAAATTCAGGAGCAGTATAAACAAATCGGCGGCAAATCGCCGCTCAAGGATTTCACGCTCGGACAGGCAAAGTTGCTTGAAGAACGGTTGAACGAGCGATTTCCCGCAAAGGTTTACGCCGCGATGCGTTACTGGCATCCGTTCACCGAAGAAGTTTTGGACGAACTCGAAAAAGACGGCATCACGCGAGTGATTTTATTGCCGCTCTACCCGCAATATTCCAAAGCGACGACCGAATCGAGCGTTAAGGAATGGAAAAAACATCTCGCATTGCGCGGAAACACGCGAATCGAATGGAGTTTAATCGAGCATTATTACGATTTCCCGCCGTATCTCGACGCCTTTGTCGAGCGCATCAATCAAGGTTTAGAGAAATTCCCGGCTGAAAAACGCGACAAGGTTGACATATTATTTAGCGCGCACGGCACGCCGATGAAATTGGTGCGCGAAGGCGACCCGTATTCCGGTCATATCTGCGAAACCGTCTGCGCCGTCCGCGAGCGCGGCGGTTGGACGAATCCGCATCAATTATGTTTTCAATCGAAAGTCGGACCGCAGAAATGGCTGACGCCTTCGACGCCGAAAACCATCGCAGAGCTGGCGAAACGAGGCGTCAAAGATATGCTCGTCGTCCCGATTGCCTTCGCCTCCGACCATCTCGAAACGCTGTTTGAAGTCGGCATCGAATTTCGCCACGAAGCCGAACAACTCGGCGTCGAGCAGTTTGAAGTTACCGAAGGCTTAAACTACTCGGAAAAATTCATCGACGCGCTGGCGCAACTCGTTTTTCAAAAAGCGGAAAATTTTGAGTCGAAAGCGGCGTCTGCAAATGTTTGATGTGCTGAGACTTTGATTAATTCCGACTGTGAAAATTACAAGAGAAACATACAAGTTAATCGGCGCGGTTCACAAAATAGAATGTGAATTTGCGACGTTTGAAATCGTTGACGGCAATCCGATTGAAACTAGACATCAGTCGGCAGGTTATTCGATATTTGATTTGGAAGGCAAATTAACCGAAGAAGTTTCTCCGTATAGACTAATGATGTATGACGCTTACAAAGATAAATATTTTTATGATAAAAAAAACGAGATAAGTTATCGTGAAGAATACGACGAAAATGAATTGTTAATAGGAAAAACCGTTTTCGAGAAGTTGCCAGACGGCAACAGAATAGAAAAACATTACTACTTCAACAATCAAGGTAAAATCACGCTCGGCTCGCACACGGTTTTTGAAGGCGATAACGACGATAAAGATTTTATAATCGAAATGGCTCATTACGACGAAAATGAAAATATTATTCCGCATCATTTTCACAAATACAATCAAAACGAAAAATCTAAAAAGAATAAGGTTTTTACCGCTAACGGTTTTACAATTGAAGAATTTCGTAATAATGAGAACAAGGAATTAACAGACAAATATATAACTTCGTACGATTTGAAAGGTAACAGAACGGAGTTTTCCTGTTTCGATGCGAACGGAAAACTTACATTGAAGGATGAATATCATTATGAGTTTGATTCGATTAGAAATTGGACGCAGGAAACTCAAAATCACTGGGTCATCGGCTGGGGCGAATTCAAACTTGTGCCGCTGTCAATGACACGCCGTAAAATTGATTATTATCACGAAACTTAATGAAGAAAGTTTGCGTTATCGGCGGCGGCATTTCGGGATTGACTGCCGCTTTTTTGCTGAAAAACAAAGGATTCGACGTTGCGCTGTTTGAAAAATCGGGCGCGGTCGGCGGAAATGTCGAGACCGTTCGGGTTGACGGATTTTTAATCGAATATGCGCCGAACAGTTTGATAAAATCGCCGCGGCTGGTTGATTTGATAAAAGCGTTGAAACTCGAACGGGAAGTTTTGACGGCGAATCCGACGAATAAAAAACGGTATGTTTTGCGGAACGGGAAACTTCGGGCGCTGCCGATGAGCATTGCGAAAATGGCGGCGGACGGTTATTTTTCGGCGGGCGCGAAAATGCGTCTGCTTAGAGAACCGTTTGTAAAATCGAAATCGCCCGACGGCGAATCGGTTGCCGAGTTTTTTGAACGCCGTCTGGGACGCGAAATCGTCGAGCGCGCCGCCGACCCGTTTATCGCGGGAATTTACGCGGGAAATCCTGAAAATCTGAGCGTCAAAGCGGCGTTTCCGCGTCTTTACGAATTGGAAAAGGAATACGGAAGTTTGCTGTTAGGCTCGCTTCGTTCAAAAAGCGAAAAAGCCGATAAAGATTTTCCGCGCTCGTTTTCATTCGTCAACGGAATTCAAACTTTGACTGACAAACTCGGCGAAAGTTTGGGCGAAAGCGTGCAAACAAACACGGAAATTCTGGAAATAAAGAAAACGGCGGACGGGAAAATTTCCGTCTTGACGAAAACCGTCCAAGAAGCCGACGAGATGTCGGCGTTCCGTCAGGAAAATATTTTCGATGCGGTTGTCATTTCAACGCCTGCCGAATCTGCCGCGAATTTGATTGAACATCTCGACGCGGATTTGAGCGCGAAGTTGAAAGACGTTTATTATCCGCCGGTCGCGCTCGTTTACTTCGGCGTTAAAAAAGAAAATGTCGGTTTTAATCTCGACGGTTTCGGCTTTCTGATTCCGAGTTCGGAGAAACGAAAAATCCTGGGAACGCTCTGTAATTCCGCCGTTTTTGAGAATCGCGCGCCCGACGGTTATCATTTGTTGACGACCTTTGTCGGCGGCGCGCGCAACCCGGAAATCTTTGAACAGACGGACGCGGAATTGTTTGAAACGGTTTACGCCGAATTGAAAAGCATTTTGAATCTGCGCGCCAAGCCCGATTTTATGCACGTCAAACGCTGGCGAAGAGCGATTCCGCAGTATGCTTTGGGTTATGAAACGGTCGAGAAATCTATTGAGAATTTTTCGGCGCAACACAACGGCATTTTCTTTTGCAGCAATTTTTATAGGGGAATTTCCGTCGGCGATTCGGTGAAAAACGCTTATCGAACGGCGGACGAGATTGAAGAATTATTTAGCCACGAACAAACACGAAAGAACACGAAAAATGTTTAAACAAACCATTCAAAACGACTTTGTTCTTCAATTAATTTGCTTTCCGTTTCGTGCCTTTTCGTGTTTGTTCGTGGCTAAAATCAAATTTAAATGACTAATTTTAATCTACCGAATTTTCCCGTCTCGCGGCTTCGGCGACTTCGTAAAAGCGCGAATCTGCGCGAAATGTTTCGCGAAACGCATTTGTCGAAAAGCGATTTTATTTTCCCGCTGTTCGTGGCGGAAGGCGCGAATGTGCGGCGCGAAATCGGGTCGATGCCGAATATATTTCAGCTTTCGGTTGATAACGTTTTGCGCGAATGCGAGGAACTTTCGGCGCTCGGCTTAGTGGCGGTTTTGCTGTTCGGCATTCCCGATTTTAAGGATGCGGTCGGCTCAAGCGGTTATCACGCCGAAGGAATCGTGCAGAAAGCGACGCGGGAAATAAAGAAAAATTTTCCTGAAATGCTTGTCGTTACCGACGTTTGTTTGTGCGAATACACGTCGCACGGACATTGCGGCGTGGTTGAAAATGAATATGTTCAAAACGACGCGTCGCTCGAACTGCTGGCGAAACAGGCGCTGACGCACGCGCAGAATGGCGCGGACATCATCGCGCCGTCGGATATGATGGACGGGCGCGTGGCGGCGATTCGTCGAGTTTTGGACGAAAACGGTTTCGCGGAAACGCCGATTATGGCTTATTCGGCGAAATATTCGTCCGCCTTTTACGGTCCGTTTCGCGAAGCGGCGGACAGCGCGCCGCAGTTCGGCGACCGGAAATCGTATCAAATGGATTACGGCAATTCCGATGAAGCGATGCGCGAAATCGCGCTCGATATTTCCGAAGGCGCGGATATTGTAATGGTCAAACCGGCGCTCGCTTATCTCGATATTATTCGGCGGACGAAAGACAATTTCAATTTGCCGGTTGCGGCTTACAACGTCAGCGGCGAATATTCGATGATAAAAGCGGCGGCGGAGCGCGGCTGGATTGACGGCGAAAAAGTTATGCTCGAAACTCTGACGGCGATAAAACGCGCGGGCGCGGACGTGATTATCACTTATTTCGCGAAGGAAGCAGCACGGTTGATTTAAAAATAAAATGTAAAAAATGTAGGGGCGACGGACAAGTCCCGCGCCCGCTTGAGCGATAGCGGAATGAGACGTTGATAAAATCCAGTGATGAGTTTTATTACGCGGCTAGCAAACGCTTCGGGCGAGGACAAGCCGTCGCCTCTACAAATTTCGCGGGCAATAAAAATTATAAAATGAATACTACAAAAAGCGAAAAATTATTTGCCGAAGCGCAGACGCATCTTCCGGGCGGCGTCAATTCGCCGGTACGCGCATTTAAATCGGTCGGGCGCAATCCGCTTTATATAAAACGGGCGAAGGGCGCGAAGATGACGGATGTTGACGGAAACGAGTTTATTGATTATATCGGTTCCTGGGGTCCGATGATTCTCGGACACGCGCACAAGAAAGTCGTCAGGACGATAAAACAGTCGGCGAATGACGGAACGAGCTTCGGCGCGAATAACGAGCCGGAAATTCGCCTGGCGGAAATGATAAAGAAATTCGTGCCGTCAATCGAGATGGTGCGAATGGTCAATTCGGGAACCGAGGCGACGATGAGCGCGATGCGGCTGGCGCGCGGCTTTACGGGGCGCAATAAGATTATTAAGTTTGAAGGCTGCTATCACGGACACGGCGACGCGTTTTTGATAAAAGCCGGTTCGGGCGTGGCGACGCTGGGGCTGCCCGATTCGCCGGGCGTAACCGAGGCGACGGCGAAAGATACTTTGACGGCGATTTTTAACGACATCGAATCGGTTTATGAATTAGTCGAGAAGAATAAAAATCAGGTGGCGGCGATTTTTATCGAGCCGGTCGCGGGAAATATGGGTCTGGTTAAATCGGACGAAAATTTTCTAAATTCATTGCGCGAGCTTTGCACGAATGAAAAAATTCTGCTGATTTTCGACGAAGTGATGACCGGATTTCGCTTGAGTCGCGGCGGCGCGCAGGAACTTTACAACATAAAACCTGATTTAACGACGTTCGGGAAAATTATCGGCGGCGGTCTTCCCGTCGGCGCTTACGGCGGACGCGGCGATATTATGGAAATGATTGCGCCGCAGGGCGCTGTTTATCAAGCCGGAACTTTGTCGGGCAATCCGCTGGCGATGACCGCCGGTTTGGAAACGCTGAAAATCATTGACGAAGATAAAGATTTTTATAAAAACCTCGAAGAAAATTGCGCGTATCTTTACGAAGGCTTGCAAAACGCGGCGCGAGAATTGAAAAAAGACATAACTTTTAACTCGTGCGGTTCGATGTTCACGATGTTTTTTACGAATCAGCCGGTTACGGATTTCACGTCGGCGAAAACTTCTGACACGAAAGTATTTGCAAAATATTTTAGTGCGATGCTGGAGCGAGGAGTTTACCTGCCGCCGTCGCAGTTTGAAGCGTGTTTTGTGTCCGCCGCGCATTCTAAAAAACATTTTGACAAGACAATCAAAGCGCATCGTTCGGCTTTAAAAGAAGCATTTGCGGCGTAACGGTTCACTGCCGGTCGCTGTGTGCTTCTGCAAAAATCATTTATCAAATAATTCCGTCCGATTACTTAAGATAATCAAAATAACAAAATCGCTAAACTGGTTTGTTCGATTGAAAGAACATAAAAGACAGTTTTGCGGGCGAACGCGTTATAAAAATGGAATTGCGAAATATTATTTTGCTTTCGCCCGGTAAATGCTTTGAGCGAAAGAGTTGAAATACTCGACCGGCGCTAAATCGTCGGTCAGTATATTGGTTTCGGCAGAAACATTTTTCGGTTCGTATAAATGCGCTAAAAGTTCGGCAATCTCCGCGTCATCGCTTTCATTCGGCGACGCGGAATTTTTTTCTTTGCAGGCGACGATAATCAGATTCTGCAATCGCTCGTCGGCGTAATCGGAATTAACTTTAAAGACATAGACGCGCGGAAAAACCGCTTTATAAGTTTTATACTCGGCTCGGAAAAACGGCTGGCGTCGCCGGAAATCGCGCCGCCGAGATTGAAAATAACAATGCCGTCGTCTTTGAGCGTTCGGTCGATTCGGCGCACCGCTTCGATTGTCGTCAGTTGAAAGGGAACTGAAAAAAGCGAGCCGAACGCGTCCATTAAAACCGCGTCGTATTTGGCGGGCGCGGCGCGGTTGAGAAAAATTCTGCCGTCTTCGTGAATAATATCGAGACGCGGATTGTCTTCGAGCCGGAAAAAATCGCGGGCGATTTGCGTCATTTGCGAATCGATTTCAACCACGTCGATTTTCGCGCTTTTATAACGGCGCAGATATTCGCGCGGAAACGAGTAACCGGCGCCGCCGATGATTAAAGTGTTTTGAAAATCGGGCTTGAAATGACGAATCAGATGATAATAACGCCCGTAATCGAAAACTAAATCGTCGCCGTCGAGAAACATTGCCGACTGCACGAAAAACGGGTCGGTCGCGACGGCGCGGATTTTTCTCCGCGTTTTCGGGTCGGTTGATTGAAAAACCTGGACGCAGCTGTATTCGGTGTCGATGTCGTGTAAATCGCGTGTTTGCAAAAGATAGTAACTTTTTAATTCATTCGCGCCGACGCCGAAAAAGAAAACAATCAGAACCGCCAAATTAAATTTCGTAACCGCAAACGGCGCTAAGAGAAGCGAAAGAGCGATTAAAGCCGCGCCGATAAAATAGAGCGAACGCTCGCTGCCGACAAACGGAATCAGGAAAAATCCCGCTGCGAAAGTTCCCAGAATGCTGCCGACCGTCGAGAGCGCGTAAAGTCTGCCGACGGTTTTGCCCGAATCGGCGAGCGAAGACATTTTCAGTTTAACGGCGTAAGGCGTAACGAAACCGAGCAGAACGCTGGCGGGCGCGAAAAGCAGCAGCGCGGCAAGCACGGATTTTACTTCGAGAATCAAAGAGTTTTCGGCAACAACCGACAAAATAACGTCTTTAAATAAAATCGTTGCCGAAACCAGACCGCCAGCCGAAAAGACAATCATCGCCAGAATTTTAAGTTCCGGCTGTCTGTCAGCCATTTTGCCGCCTAGATAATATCCTAAACTAAGCGCGCCCAGAATCACGCCGATTAAGCTCGTCCAGACGTATGTCGATGCGCCTAAATACGGCGACAGCAGGCGCGAACCGATGATTTCGTAAATCATCACGAGCGCGCCGCAAACGAAAACCGTCAGTTCGAGAATAAAATTTTTTAGCTTCATCGAATAATTCGTCTTTTATGAAAATAAAAACCCGCGCCGGTTTTAGACGGCTGCGGGTTTTAAAAAACCGAACAGTAACTGTCGGATAATCTACTGGTCAACGTTTGAAGCCGCCGCCGTTTTCTTTTCTCCAGCCTCATTAATATAAGTGAGCCACGGCGCGTTGTTCGGCGCGGGACGCTGACCGTGTATGACGGCAAAAAATTCGTCCTGCAATCGTTTCGTAACCTCGCCGCGTTTGCCGTCGCCGATTGTGATGCGGTCAACCGAACGTATCGGCGTAACTTCCGCCGCCGTGCCGGTAAAGAAAAGCTCGTCCGCCAGATATAAAGCGGCGCGCTGAACGGTCGATTCCTGAACTTCGATTCCCATTTCGCGGGCGATTTCGATAATAGAATCACGCGTGATTCCCGGAAGAATTGACGCTCCCAAAGGCGGCGTAATCAGTTTTCCGTTGTTGACGAGAAACAGATTTTCGCCCGAACCTTCCGAGACGTAGCCTCTGTCGTCGAGCGCGATGCCTTCGCTGAATCCGGCAAGAATGGCTTCCATTTTGATAAGCTGCGAATTCATATAATTTGCGCCGGCTTTCGCCATCGCGGGCATCGAATTGGAAGTAATGCGCGTCCAGCTCGAAACGCACACGTCAACACCCTGCTCGATTGCTTCTTCGCCGAGATATTTTCCCCAATCCCAGACGGCGATATACGCCTCGACCGGATTCGGAAACGGGTTGACGCCGAACGCCGGTTTGTCTTCGTTTAAACCGCGAAAAACAATCGGGCGAATATAACATTCGTCCATATCGCTCTGAAGAAGTAAATCGACTGCCGCGCGGGACATATCGTCGCGGTTAAATTTAACGTCCATACGGTAAATTTTCGCCGAATTCATTAAGCGCTGCATATGTTCGGTCAGGCGAAAAACCGCCGAGCCGCGTTCCGTAGAATAAGCGCGAATGCCTTCAAAAACGCTTGAACCGTAATGAATGGCGTGCGTCATAACGTGAACGCGGGCGTCTTTCCAGTCGATAAATTCACCGTTGCGCCAGATTTTAGGCGCAATTTTCATAGTATTAACATCTTTTACTGACATTTTTTATAAAACTCCTTGGCGATTATAAAATAAAATATTTTTTCTAAAAGGTAAGAAACAACGATACAATCTGAATTTCTATAAATTATAAGCCTTAAATTTTTTGTTCACGCTTAGAATAATATAACGGGTTTGGTTAAGCAAATAATAAAAAATAATGAAAAAAGCAATGACCGCGAAAATGTTAAATCTTCGCGGTCATTGCTTTTAAGCAGGCAAGACAAAGTTCTGAGGTATAATGAAGGAATGAAAGTGCCAACAAAATTTGTCAAAACTTTGTCTGAAGAAGAACATAGCAGACTAAGCAGGAATCATCAAAGAGACGAGAATT
>JAABUN010000879.1_pt1 | contig 73471 bp, 68 predicted proteins | sample 5559311 | NCBI WGS metagenome assembly JAABUN01 (sample SAMN10711877, study PRJNA513370) | rock metagenome | isolation source: Antarctica rocks | place: Antarctica: Victoria Land, Siegfried Peak sud | reverse complement strand
CCCCTCGTATTAATTGAAGTCCAAAACGGCGAATACTTGGGAGAGGATGACATCGTCCGTTTTCAAGACGACTACGCCCGCCACTAAGAGTAAAATTAGCTCATAGAAGTTAGCTGCCATACAGCTAACTTCTATTATTTTATCGGTAGTTTGAACCAATAAGTTTCCTGCATGAATAGTGGAGGAATGTGATTGAGCAGTCAATCGTTGCAAGAGGAAAGAAGTTGCTGCCTAGGAGGAACTGCGATCGCATCCACCGCCCGACAACAATTATCCGCCACCGAATTCAAACGCTTGTGAGGAGTAAGTAGAAATACATTTAACCAAAGGGAACGAATTGGGGCGACGCGGCGGACAAAACAAACTTAGCACAACAGTAGCTATTGTCGTGGCGATCGCAAATCATCCTGTTCGTCTTCAAATTCATCGTCAAATCCCCAATCGTCTTTATTTTGAACTGGATTAGGCGACCTGTAAGGCGGTGTCAGCACTCGATAGTCAGCATCGTATACAGACTCGCTTTTTCCCACTCCAGAACTCTCAGGCTCCCTATAACTGTAAGAATAAACTGACCCCTGGCGTTTGCTACTCTTGGGTTCGCTATTTACTTCGTAGCTTCTAGAGTCTTGGGGATAAGAATCAGCGTTCTCGGAGTCCTCTGTATTTTTCTCTACCTGCCAATCCTCATCATTGAGGGGATCGTCTAACCAGTCATCAGCAGGGTCGCTATTGCTACTCGCGTCTTGGGTCTGTCGTTTGGTAGAACTGTTAGATGATGGTTGAGGAGGCGGTTTAACTTGGCGCTTTTTGCTGGGTTTAGGTTGGGCGAAATAATTTGTTAGTCTAAACAAACTAGCGATCGCAAGCGCTGTACTCCCACCCGCAGCTAAACTAATTAAAATCCATACCGCTAGTGGCAAAGCTGGAGTTGTTAAGCCCAAAAATACTAAGGGAAGAACTGGAGACCAATTTTGCACTAATAATAGTGTTATTCCTCCGAGGATTGCCAGTAGCAAAATGATTTGCATAAATTAGTCTTAGTTAAGTAAACGAAAACAGTTTTAAGCTGCAAAAATAACAACCTAGAACTATTTTCTATTGTGCCTTTAAGTATGTCCTTGCCACCGCTCGATCTCAATACAATCAATATCTAACTGATCTAAGGTGCGGGCTACTACAAAGTCTACCAGGTCTTCAATAGTTTGAGGATGATGATACCAAGCTGGAATTGCTGGGACAATTCTTACTCCAGCCTGTGCCAAGGTAGTCAAATTTTGCAGGTGAATTAGGCTAAAAGGAGTTTCGCGTGGCACTATCACAAGTTTGCGCCCCTCCTTTAACTGCACGTCCGCCGCCCGTTCTAGTAGGTCCGAGCTTAAGCCCGCCGCTATCTTGGCGGCGGTACTCATACTACAGGGTATAACTACCATCCCTAGGGTGCGAAAAGAGCCACTAGCAATATTCGCCCCTACATCACCCCAAGGATGACAAGTCAGTTTACCTAAGCCGCTTTCGACTCCAGCTTGCTGTCGCCAGAATTGCTCTTGCCCAATTGGTTCTATAGGCATCCTGATATCTTGCTCTGATTGCCAAACCATATAGGTAGATTTGGAGGCAACAAGTTCGATACTGTACCCCGCCGTCAAGAGAAACTTGACGGCGCGGACAGCATAAATCAAACCGGATGCACCAGTAACGCCCAATATTATTGGTAAGGTTGGCACAGGTAAGGAATCTAGTTGAATAGGGTTAGACACGCAAAGTTAAAAATAGAGAACTATAGGTCATCGTCAGTATAAGGTTCTAGGTCATCTTCTTCACTTAATTGGTCACTATCATCAGCAGCGTTGAAGTTGTTAGTGCTAGGAGGTGTTTGACGATCGCTATTATTACTTACCGTTACCAAATCAATTTGTTGGCGGTAATAGTCAACACTTTTTACTTGGACTTCTACGTGATCGCCTAAACGGTAGGAAGCGCGATTTTTGCGCCCAAACAGCGCTTGCAATCTCGCCCTGTACTCGTACCAGTCATCTTTAAGCGAACTGACATGAACTAAGCCTTCAACTTGCAGTTGTCTGCCATTTTCTGCTTGCAAGGCAATTTCGACAAAAAAGCCGTAAGACTGGACACCAGTAATTAATCCTTCAAAAACATCACCAGTGCGCTGCTTCATAATTTGAGCTTTTTGCAGCCCCAGCAAATCTTCTTCCGCATCTTGGACTTCTTTTTCGCGATCGCCTAGCGTTACAATTATTCGTCCTAGATCGGCTTCTAGTTCTTGCTGAGTTTCTGTTGGTAGCACATTCCAGTTAATATTATTCCTGGCGGAACTATGACGAAGATTAACACTTTCTTTAGCACGAGTAGTGCGGCGATCGCGTCCTTGTTCAAATACGGTATGCAATACCCTCTGAATTAGCAAATCGGCATAACGTCGCAATGGGAAAGTACAACGAGTATAACCACCTTGTAAAGCTAAACCAAAGTGAGGTTGGGGTTGCAGGCTATAAGTAGCATTCTTGAGAGTTGCTTGCAGTAGATAATTTAAGACTTGTTGTGATGGCAAGGTCGCAAATTGCTCTAAAAAACGTTGAAAATCAATTGGTGTAACGGAGTTGTCTGTAAGTGTTAATTGCGCCCCTAAATTATGTGCTAGTTTAATCATTTCCTCAACATCTTCCACATCGGGGGCTGATTGCGAGCGATAAATGGCTGGCACCCCAAGAGATTGTAAGTGACTTGCAACTACTTGATTAGCTAGGATGATAAATTCTGTCACCATTAACCCAATTGCCGGTGACTGTTGTTCATTTTCTTTAGGTGTAACTACGACTGCTCCCAACATCCCCTCATCAGTGTAAAAATTGAGGCGGGGCGGTAGCTTAAGCTCAAAACTGCCTCGCTGCAAGCGCTGCACTCTAACCAATTCACTTAATTTTAAAAGCTGCTCTAGCTTGCTCGTTGTTTCCTCTCCGGGGCTAGTGATCTCTTTTTCAGTTAATTGGCGATCTACGTTGATTACACTAGGTTGAATTTCAAATTCTACCAACTGCCCGCTTGTAGGATCGATAGTAATCAGTACAGAGATGCAATTGCGATCGCGCTCCGGCAGTAAAGCGCAGGACTCTAGGGCGGCTTCTGGCAACATTGGTAGCACTGTTTCGCCTAAATAAACTGCGCTACCTCGTTTCAAACACTCCCGGTCTAAAGTTACTAATTCTGGTGTAATGTAGTGGGCGACATCAGCAATATGAACTCCAAGCTGCCAATGTCCAGCAGTAGTTTGTTCTAAAGAGAAAGCATTTTCGATTAGATTTGTCGCCATACCTGCGGGTTCATCTTCGACAAAGGTCAAAGTAAATAGCGAAGTCAAATCTATCCTCTCTTTGAGATCGTTTTTGCTGACTGTTTTAGGTAACTTTTGGGCAGCAAGTTCGACCACTGGTGAAAAAACTCTTGCTAAGTCATGCTTGCAGCAGACTAAATCTATATCGGCGGCGGTTTCGGCATCGCTACCAAGAATTTGGACTACTTTACCAATTGGTGGAAATTGCGCTAAGGGATAGCGTTCAATTTCGACATGAACCAAGTGATTAATTGCTTGCTCTAGGTGGTTGTTTTCGCCCTCGCGTTGCAGTTCAATTTCAAATAGCAAGCGATCGTCTAGCGGTACTGCCCGCACCCCGTTATTTGCTTGCTTAATCCGTGCTAGTAAGCTGTGATTTGAGCGCTCGATAATTAGCTTCACTTCTCCTTCAGGACTGCGACGGCGACTGCCTTCTTTGGTAAGTTTTACTAAAACGCGATCGCCATTCCAACCTGTACTCAAGTGACTTTCACGAATATATATGTCTTCTACTCCTTCTCCTTGTTGAATTGCAAAGCAAAAACCTTTACTTGAACACCGCAATTTTGCCTCGATTAAATCTTCTTCATATACTCGGCGGTATTTGCCGCGATCTTTGGCAACAATGCCAACTTTTTCTAGTACATCCAAGGCGATATGCAGTTTGTTGATTGACTGTTCATCAGAGCAATCAAGTTTTTTTTCTAGTACCTTGGCGGCAACTAATTTATCATCTGTAAAACTTGCTAGTAGTGTAGCAATTGAAAATAGTTCCATGTAGCGAACCGCCCTCCGGTCGAAAAATCATTATTGCAATCTAAATAAGCGTGATATAACCTTAATCTACCCAGTAGACATTTTTGATGGCTTGCTCAGGCTTTTGATGACAAGGGCGATTTATCACCTGTCTTAACTTGCTTTCGCATTGCAAACGGACGTGGGTGGATGCTAATTGCCGCAATCGATAATATGCGATCGCGCACATCGAGTCTTTAAACGGGTAGCTTTGGTTAATTAGCTCTTGAATAGTAAACTATCCTTATATATATTCTAAGATCGAGCGCACCTGATAGAAAACACCTATTCGGCTCGATAAGCAATTAGGATAAGAAAGTAGACACCTACTGTCTAACTAGAGAAAGTTAGTACCTTAGATTTTACAAATTGTTCAGGCGTAGACCTGTAAACGCTCCTTGCGTACTGCCGTTTAGCATCGTATTTCTATTGTTGACCCTAAAAAGACGCTTTAACCTCAAAACTAACTAGCAATACGTTGCCAGATAAGTAAAGAGAACTTTTGTAGTTTGTTATTTTCTATTTCCTTTTTAAGTATGTTGGCTCAATTCCAAGAACGCTATCCTACAGCCAGTCTCTTATCTGAACTACTGACTATTTATCAAGGTAGATTTGTAGTCCAAGTATCAGTCCAGATTGAAGGTGTAACCCGTGCTACAGGCATGGCAGCAGCAGAAACGGTAGAACTAGCAGAAGACCAGGCAAGATTAAGAGCGATCGCGCTTATAGCTACTCAAGACATTACTCCCTCCATATCCCAAGAGGGCGATACTGTTACTTCCATACCAGAATTAATTAATCCAAGTAGTGCTACTGATTCAATTCATCCAGAGCGCGGTATACCTAAACCAGCAGTCCCGCCTACAGACAACTATCCAGAATTTACTCTAGGTTCGAGGGACTACTTTTCGTTAAAGACGACTAATTCTGACTCGATAGATGAAGATTTCGGCATAGAGCCTATTACCTCAACTAGCAGCAATCCAGTTTCTTCATTTAGCAATGTTACGCCTTTTGTCCCGCGTACCTCTACTGAAGATCCCCAACTACTCGATCCCATAAGTCTAGAATCCCAACTATCTGTTACAGAGCCAATAGATTTATCCGATACATTGATCGCCATTGAGACAGAACTGAGAAACTTACGCTGGACAGCCGAGCAAGAACGCAAATATTTGAAGCGCATTTACAACAAAGAATCCCGCGATTTGTTAGGTACGCAACAATTATTTGAATTTTTGAACTACTTACAAGTGTTTACCCAAACTAGCAAAGAACTTGAACGTTTGGGGTGGACAAATCAACAGGGGAAAGAATATCTCGCGCAGAACTACAACAAGCAATCGCGTCAGTACTTGAGCTATCAAGAATTAAAAGAGTTTTTGCAGCATTTGCAAGCAAATAGCTAAAAACTTGGTTTGGCAATTGCTAAAAAATCCTCTTGACTAATCAGGAGGATTATTTTTTATGAATTAAAAATTTGGCGTTGCTAACTAGATGTATAAATTCCGATGTAGAGAAGTTGCAATGCAACTTCTCTACTGAATTGGGCAACGCCCAAAATTTTAGCTGACAACTGCCATAGGCCTGCTACCCGCAGCGTGACGATTGATTACTTGGTCAATCAGACCATAATCTTTAGCTTCTGCGGGAGACATAAAAAAGTCTCGCTCAGTATCTTCCTCAATCCGCTCTATAGGTTGACCCGTGTGTTCAGCTAAATGCTCGTTCAGCTTCCTTTTGTGGTAAAGAATTTCTTTTGCCTGAATTTCGATATCAGTAGCTTGTCCTTGCGCGCCGCCTAGAGGTTGGTGGATCATAATGCGCGAATTAGGTAAACTCATCCGCTTACCTTTGGTACCCGCACTAAGCAAAAAAGCACCCATACTTGCCGCAAGTCCAGTACAAATTGTGCAAACATCGGGGCGGATGTGCTTGATTGTATCGAAAATGCCCATGCCAGCAGTTACCGAGCCGCCAGGAGAATTGATATATAAGAAAATATCTTTTTCTGCATCCTCGGCATCTAAAAACAGCAGTTGAGCAACGATCAAATTGGCTACGTTGGAATCAACCTGCTGCCCTAAAAACACTATCCGCTCTCTTAAAAGGCGGGAATAAATATCAAAAGCGCGTTCCCCGCGACCGGATTGCTCAATAACGATAGGAATCACTTAACTTTAGTCCTGCTTATTTTTAGTAATGTTCTTTAATTTTAGCGATTATCTAGAGTTCTCCTCGGCACTATAAAAACAGTAAATGTAAATTCTCCTTTGATAGGATTTAAGCTAAAGTGCCTCTTGTAAGAAGTCTGGGGAATGGTTAATGGTCAAAGGAAAATTTCTATTCTGTAACCGCAAAACCGCTTCTCGTAAAACCTCCTTCAAATAGAAGTCTAATCTCTACCTGCTTGAGGGCTGGGACTTGCTTTAATGACTATAGGCTGGCTAGGCGGTATTCTTTCAATTGCAATTAACGATTCTATTACCGATTTAACCACTGGGGCGGCGGTAGTAGAGCCAAAAGCAATTCCTTTGGGTTCATCCACTACAGCTAACACAACGTAACGAGGAGACTCTACAGGAAAAATGCTGACAAAGCTAGTAATTTTAGCCCCGCTAGAATAGCCACCAGTAGGACTTGCTTTTTGAGCCGTGCCAGTTTTTCCCGCCAGACGATAGCCGGGAATTTGGGCAGCTTTACCCGTACCTTCTTTAACCACCTTTTCCATCATTGCTACTACCTGCTGAGTTGTTTTGGGTGAAAAAAGTTGCGTTGCTGGTGGCAAAGTTGGTTGCCAGTGAGTTTCTCCTTCCGCATCTATAAGCCCGCGAACGACGTGAGGAGTGACTAATTTGCCGCCATTGGCTAAAGCAGCGTGGAGTTGCACTAGCTTAATTGGGGTCAGCGAAAATCCTTGCCCAAAGGCAGTAGTAGCTGGTTCGATCGGATAAGAAATAAACTGGTTGCGGTCTTTAATTTGACCACTCGCTTCAAAAGGCAAGTCTATACCTACAGGCTTATTTAACCTTAGTTTTTGTAACCATTTGTAGTAATCAACAGGTTTAAGCCGTTGCATAATTTGCACCATGCCCACATTGCTGGAATACTGCAAAATTCCTGCAACCGAGAGAGAGTAATGACTTTCTTTTTCAGCATTTTTGATTGGCCAACCACCGACTTTAATCACATCGGGATCGCCAAATACCGTAGTTGGTTGAATTACACCACTATCTAGAGCGATCGCGACATTTATTGGTTTGAAGGTCGAGCCTGGCTCGTAAAGGTCGGATAGCGCCCAATTTTTAAACAACTTAAAATCTGATTTGTAATAAGCATTGGGATCGTAGGAAGGATAGGAAACCATTGTCAGTATTGCCCCATCCTTAACATCCATCACAATCACGCTACCCCGTTTAGCGCCAAATTTTTGTAATTGTTCTTTGAGGCGGAGGCGGGAAGCTCTTTGCAAACGAGTATCGAGAGTTAATTGCAGGCGCAAATCATCTACGGAAAGAAATCCCGCAGGAGCGCGATCGCTCATTAATGCTCCATCGCCCCGACGGTTGAGCAAAAATTTTCCGATTGAGCGTTCTAGCCATTTTTGTTGACTATATTCCACTCCCGCTTGACCGCTACGATCGAGATTGACGTAGCCGACTACATCACCAACTAAGTCTTGCTGAGGGTAAAACCGCGAGTACTGCTCAATTAGCTCTAATCCATCAAGGCGTAATTTGGCAATTTTTTTCGCAACTTCTTCGCCTAATACCGGAGCTACCCGAATGCCAGTTTTGCGGAGGCTAAATTGGGTGACTAATTCTGCTCTGGGGCGATTTAATAAGCTACTCAATACCTCGGCGACTTCTAGGGAAGATTTTTTAAATAATTTAGGATGGGCGTATAGAGTATATACAGGTCGATCGATTGCTAAAACATTATTAGAGCTATCTACTACTGGGCGACGGGGAATAAACGGTCGTAAAGAAACTATTTGCTGTTTCTGTGCCTTCCTTGATAGCTCCATTCCCTGTAAGATTTGCAACCGATACAACTGCACTCCTAGTCCTACAACTGCTGCAAATAGAATGCTCCAAACTAGCAACAGCCTTAAATAAAACAATTGCGGTTTTAAAGAGCTTTCACGCTTTGCTTTTTGACGCGACGTTTTCTGCCGCTTTGGATCTTGGCGATCGCTCTTTAAGCTAGAAGATGGAGGCACCGAAGTTGGCATTTGTAACAAAACGAGTAGTTTAGCTTAGTTCAAGCGTTTTTGTAGCACGTATTAGCACCAACATTGCCCGATGTAATATTAGTTTACTTTTATTAAAAGTAGAGAAAATAGTGTTTTTTCTCCTTGATTCCTCCTCAAAAAGTTAGAAAAGTCTTCTTCCATACTGATTGTAAGAGTGTAAGCCCGCTAAGTTAGGTCGAAGCAGGCAACAAAAATTGTGCTACAGCGTTACACCTGATTAATAACCCGAAGGGATGTCAATTTTTGGTTGAGGTTGAGAATCGGATTTAGGAAAGTTAGAACTCTTAGGGCTAGATGCCTGCAAAATAATTGCCATTGCCGGATCTGGTGACCTAAGTCCTGTAGCTGGCTGTTCGGCTTCAGAAGCTAACTGATTTTTAAGCACTTCATTAGTAGTTGTTAGTTCCCTTTCGTAACGTTGCAAGTTTTCTAGCTTGCGATATTCCTGACTCCACTTTTGTTGCAAATACACAGTCGAGCCATAAGCTACTAACATTCCTGCAATCAGCATATAGGTAGCTATACCAAAACGACGCTGCAAAGAGCGCAGGTGGAATAACCAAATTGGTACTGGGCGCGACTTCAACGAAATTGGTGCTGTCTGTTGGTACGGCTTAATTATTACTTGGCGGCGATCGCTCTTTAAACCAGTTTGAGCTTTTTTAGCAGGCGGCTTAGGAAACGTAGAAACTGCTGAGGAATTTGAAATAAAACTCATAAGGAAGTTCTCAAAATTGATTGAGCTATTAGTCATTTACTCTCGGTTATTTTAGAAGTTTAATCAATGGCAAATTGCTAATTAGCTGAAAATTTTGATGTCTCGGATTGTAATATCTTTATCTTGCAAACAGCATTTCTGCCAAAAATCAGTAATATTTGTTGGTTTTTAACTTTTTAATACATTAGTCTAACTAAAGCTATACTTAGAGACGTAGGCTAGAAGACAAACAAATGCTATGCTTTCTAGGTATATTGACAAAGGTAATACATCAAAACCTTGCCGCTTACAATAGATTAATTCGTTGCTATCGCTAATTTTTTTTTAAGTTAGGAGTTAGCAAGGATTTAAACAAATTCAATTGTACTTGTTTAATAAAAGTCAACAAATGCGGTATCTTAATCAACAAGCGGGTCATTCATGTTATGCCGCAACTGGTGAAAGAGGAGTTATGAAAACAAAAGTCATTGGTATTGCTTTGGTATTCGGTTTATTGGCGGGCGTTTTAGGAGCTTGCAGTCAAACTGGTGGCGATGGTGCTAGCCCGTCACCAGCAGAATCTCCAGCTACATCCCCCACAACTTCGCCCTAGAAGAAAGGAAAACAACTTTAAAAACCTTTTTAAAGTTGGCGAAGGATTCTCCTACAAAGAAAAATCTGCTATGGCAAGTTGAATAAAGGTAAATAGTCCTAAATTCAATGAGTCATAGCTCTGTATTTGTAGGAGAACTATTTTACTGAAGTAAAACGCAAGTTCGCGCTATGCTGCTACTGCAATTTAGTACCTCTCATTACTGCCGCAAAGCAAGACTAGCCCTAGGTTATAAAAAAATATCTTATCAAGTAAGCAATCTTACACCAGGCTTGCATATCCTCAAACTCAAGCCATTGACAGGATTAACGACTGTACCAGTATTGTTACCCCAAGAAGCGGGGCAAGTAGAAGCTGTCGCCGACTCTACCAATATTTTTAGATTTTTAGAAAATTACTGCCCCAAGCCCACGTTATTTTTGTCTGATCCAGCCCAGCAAGCCGAAGCAAATATGCTGGAAGATTGGTTAGATGAAAGTATTGGCACAGCAACAAGGTTTGTTTACTACCACTTTCGCGCTAGAGATGGGTTAGCAATCGATCCGACAATTATTAGCCAATTATTAATCCAAATAGTACAGAAGCAATATGGCATTACTGACGCTACGGTAGAACTTGCAACCCATAGAATAGAATTGGCTTTAACCCAATTATCGAGGCGCTGGGAGAAAAGTAACTATTTAGTTGGTGCCTTAAGCGTTGCCGATCTAACGGCCGCCGCTTTGCTCAGTCCACTTGCTTTAATTCCTTCTTATCATCAACAATATCCCTGGTTATTTGAGCAAATTAAGCAAATTCATCTAATTTGCGGCGAACCATTACCGCCAGGAATAACTAAATAACAACATTTATTACATTCGCTTTTACAAAAAATAAGGTATGTTAGGCAAACGCCAACAATTATTTATTTTTGGCGCAGGTACAAGCCTAATTGTTGGATTAGGTCTATTTATACCTAAACAAATTGCTCTGTCATTGCCACCACAAACAGAGATTCCAGAGGAAGTATTGCGGACGGAGATTATTACAGCAGCGAATTCGCCTATTGATGGTAAACCACTCACTGCTGCTCAGTACGCCGAACTGCAAGCTCACCTCCAAAACTCCCCGCCGCCAAAACTAAGCCCCAAAGTTAGAGAAACTGTTTTTCTCTTGCGTTTGCGCCAGCTAATTCGCACCTTTGCGCCATTTTTGCCTATATAAGCACCGTACATTCTGGACAAAAACTAGATCCAATTCCTTCCTTTGACAGGCGGTTGAACATATATGTATAAATATGACGATAAGAAGTAAATTTATATGCAAGCAGGTAGCTCCATGTCTATAACCATAGCCCCCGAACAAGTAGAGCGGATTGTGTGGAATCAGCACCAAGATCCGTTTGAAGTGTTGGGCGCTCACCCTGTAGAGCAAGATGGTAAAACAGTGTGGGTAGTGAGAGCCTACTTACCTAGTGCAGACAGTGCTTGGGTTGTACTGCCAGAAGAACGGATAGAATACAAAATGTATTCCGTGCATAATCCTCACTTTTTTGAATGCACAATCGATAGTTTGGAACTAACAAATTATCAACTACGCTTGCTTGAAGGCGATCGCGATCGGGTGATTTACGACCCCTATGCCTTCCGGTCGCCACGAATTACAGATTTTGATCTGCATCTATTTTCGGAAGGCAACCATCACCGCATCTATGAAAAATTAGGCGCTCACGCCACAGAAATAAACGGCGTTAAAGGTGTATATTTTGCAGTCTGGGCCCCCAATGCTCGTAATGTCTCTTTGCTCGGAGATTTTAACTATTGGGATGGACGCAAAGATCAGATGCGTAGAGGTTCTACCGGAGTTTGGGAATTATTTGTTCCCGAAGTCAAAGTAGGCGACAGCTACAAATATGAAATTAAAAACCAAGACGGTCATATCTACGAAAAGTCCGATCCTTATGGTTTTCAGCAAGAAATCCGTCCCAAAACTGCTTCAATAGTTACCGATCTAAATACTTACCAATGGAATGATTTGCAGTGGATGGACGAGCGTCGTCACCGCGACCCATTAACTGAACCTGTCTCAGTTTATGAAGTACATTTAGGTTCCTGGCTGCATGGAGCCTCAGAAACACCAGCTTTCGCACCTAATGGAGAAAGCGCGCCTGTAGTTACTGTTTCTGAACTTAAACCGGGCGCGCGATTTCTTACTTATCGAGAACTTGCCGAGCAACTCATCCCCTATGTCCTCGAACTAGGATATACCCATATAGAACTGCTGCCAATTGCCGAGCATCCTTTTGATGGTTCTTGGGGCTATCAGGTAACAGGTTACTACGCTCCCACCTCGCGCTATGGTAGCCCGGAAGACTTCATGTATTTCATCGATCAATGCCACCAAAACAACATTGGCGTAATAGTCGATTGGGTTCCCGGTCACTTTCCGAAAGATGGGCATGGGTTGGCGTTTTTTGACGGCTCTCACCTCTACGAACACGCCGATCCCCTTAAAGGCGAACATAAAGAATGGGGTACTTTAGTTTTCAACTACAACCGCCACGAAGTCAGAAATTTTTTAGTTGCCAATGCCTTGTTTTGGTTTGACAAATATCATATTGACGGGATTCGAGTAGATGCCGTTGCTTCTATGCTTTACCTAGATTATTGTCGCAAGCCCGGTGAATGGCTGCCCAACCAGTACGGAGGTAGAGAAAATTTGGAAGCGGCGGATTTTCTGCGGCAAACTAATCATGTAATTTTTAGCTACTTTCCGGGCGTGCTTTCAGTTGCTGAAGAATCTACCTCTTGGCCGATGGTATCCTGGCCTACCTACATGGGTGGGCTAGGCTTCAACTTAAAGTGGAATATGGGGTGGATGCACGATATGCTGGACTATTTCAGCATGGACCCTTGGTTTCGTCAATTCCATCAAAACAACATCACTTTTAGTATGTGGTACAACCACAGCGAGAACTTTATGCTGGCGTTGTCTCACGACGAGGTAGTGCATGGCAAGAGTCATATTATCGGCAAAATACCCGGAGATACTTGGCAAAAACTCGCGAATATGCGCTGTTTGTATAGCTATATGTTTGCTCATCCCGGTAAGAAAACTCTATTTATGGGTATGGATTTTGGGCAATGGGGTGAGTGGAATGTTTGGGGCGATTTGGAGTGGCATTTGTTGCAACACCCAGCGCACAAACAATTAAAACAATTTGTTAGCGATCTCAACCGGATTTATCGTCAAGAAAGCCCTTTACACACTCAAGATTTTGCGGAACCAGGATTTGAATGGATAGATTGCAGCGATAATCGTCATAGTGTGGTGGCGTTTATCCGTCGTGCTAAAGATACGGATGAGTTTTTGATTGCTGTTTGCAACTTTACTCCTCAGCCTCATTCCCATTATCGGATTGGTGTACCAGAGCCAGGGTTTTATACCGAATTAATCAACAGCGATGCGCGGGAATATGGCGGTAGCAATATGGGTAATCTTGGCGGTAAGTGGGCGGATGAATGGTCGTGCCACAGTCGGTCTTACTCGCTGGATCTGTGTTTGCCGCCTCTAGGGGTATTAATTTTGAAGCTCGATCGCCAGAAAACTTCAACTTTGATGCAGTAATTCTGGGGAAACACTTAATTTTTTATGGTACAGGTATGCCTGTACCATTATTTATTTGTGGGGACTTTACTTGTTAAAGGTAGAAAGTGTCTGCCTACCCTACTTATTTATTTGCTTGCGCGGACTGCGTTTACTCGCACGAATTTCGGCATCTTGACGGCGGCGATCGCGCCATTGCGCTGCGGTCAAATAAATAATTCCCCCACTTACAACTATCAGCAAACCAAAAGCTGATGCAGCCAAGATAGGTAAAATAGTTGATTCCACGTTACTTACAATCCATTACGACCCCAAACTACCATAGCAATCGACCATGTAAACAAAACTAATAATGAAACCCAGCCCAGTGTCAAAATTTCCATACCAGTAGGCTCGAAACTAAAATTACAAAACAACTCTAAAATTTATAATACTTCCAACGGAGGGCTGCGTTTACTTTTATTGCTATTACTGCCCAAATTTACAAGTAATGCAAAAGTAAAGAACATCTCGCTGTCCCAACTGCTTTAGGTCAGAGCGATTAAGCTCCAAGCTTCACTTTACAAAGTTTCTAAGTAACTGAGCAAATCTGCCATTTCCCTAGTATTAGGCTGAAATTGGGGCATTGGTGGAGTCTCACCGCTCACGACTTGGTGAATCAAGCCATAACGAGATCTGTGGTTAGAAACTCCCTGCAAGCTTGGTCCGACGCTACCATCTCCGTGCCAACCATGACAGCCTGCACAATTCATCTGAAAAATTGCCTGACCTTGATTAGAGTCTCCTGGAAGCGCTAGAACGCTCTTGATATAAGGATCGGATACTTGGATTCTATGAATACTAAAAACTCCTAGTAGCAGCGTCAACAGCACCGCTAGAGCTAATAAAACAAGCTGCTGAATAATTGCGTCAGGTTTGGAAAGATGATTGTCCAAGTTTACAATTTCAATCAGAATTACAAAAAAGTTCGTCCCTACACATAGCTTAAAAGTTCTTCTAAGTATCGGCAAGGAAAATCGTTGTTTTGCTAAAGCAACTATTAACTATAAATTACTTACTAGCCTAAGTTTAACGTACTACAACGCTCTGTTAAGTAGTCGTTTTTAGTTAACAGGGCAGATGTTATTGTAAGATTTAGCATAGTTTTTAAATAAAATTGTTATTTCTCTATAAATCTATAACAAACTTAAGATATTACTTAAATAGTTGCAATAGATAAAAAATCTATTTACCTTAGCTAGTACATTAACTTGCTATTAAGAAAAGAAACTTAAGTTGTACAAGCATCAAGTATTTTGCGCTTGCTAGCACAAAAATTAGGAATAAGTCTGACAAATAAATTCCTAACATCTATTCGCAAAACCCTAGTTAATTCGGCGGTGCTGAATTCAGGCATGAAAATAATTTTGCGTAATTTCAAAACCAATGCAACGAGACTAGCAATTGCTAGTCTCGTTGCCAAAATTCATACATCTAATCAGCAACGCCCTTAATTTGTGACGATCGCATAGTTGAGCGCATTCATTAAACTATCTATACTTGCAAGGTAAATATCAAAGGGCTACGAAAGTGACATTTGAGTAACTGTAAATATTATCTTACTTAGTAACTGAAGTCGCCCTTGAGCAAAGGTGACTTTAGTTATCGGCGCAGTTTTGACTCCAAGAGTGCGATCGCACTCTTGGGGTCTATTTAGCTAAAAATTGCCCTATTACGTCATTACTTCTCGCAGTCAATAAAACAAGAAAAGGCAATTAGTAGCGCCAACTATTCAGGAATATCTATTTACTGTGCTGTAGATCGACTTAACTGCTAAACACCCGCAAAGATTGCTGATGAGGAAAAATTGCAATGCAAATTTCCTTGTTTAGTTAAAAATTCAGCAAAGAAATTTCCGACAGATGTTAGTTTTTGCTAAATGACGGGAACAATAGCAGCAACAAGCACCACTGATTCAGTCTATTGTCACGCCAGAGCCATTGAGACGATCTTATGCCAGCAATATCTTTTTACGCAGATACAACCAAGGGCGATCGCCTATCCTCTCAAGAATTTGTACCAACGGAAAGTTCTGGGGGCGGATTCTCCGTCCCAGAAACTTTTCAAGAAGCCGAAAGTTCTGGGGGCGGATTCTCCGTCCCAGAAACTTTTCAAGAAGATGACAGCCTCATAGAAGCCGATTCACTGGTACATGACCTACTTAGGGATACATCTATTGAACCTGCGAACCACCAGCAAAGCGCCAATCGTCGCTCTACAGACTTAGTACGTCTGTATTTGCAGGAAATTGGTAGGGTTGATTTATTAGCGCGAGATGAAGAAGTTGCCGAAGCTCAAAAAGTTCAACGTTATTTACGCTTGCGACTGCTTTGCTCGAAAGCGGCGGTTAGCGGCGATGAAGTAATCGCACCTTTCGCGCGCTTAATTGAGATTCAAGAGCGTTTGACTTCCGAACTCGGACACCGCCCTTCTCTAGAGCGTTGGGCTAAAAATGCTGATATAGAGGTAGCATTACTCAAGCCAATTTTGTCCGCAGGTAAACGGCGCTGGGCAGAAATTGCCCAATTAACAGTAGAAGAATTGGAGCAAGTTCAAACCCAAGGTGTTCGTGCTAAAGAACATATGATCCAAGCCAATCTCCGCTTGGTAGTGTCTGTAGCTAAAAAATACCAAAATCGAGGGTTAGAACTTTTGGATTTAGTCCAAGAAGGAACTCTAGGTTTAGAACGAGCAGTGGAAAAATTCGATCCTACTAAAGGGTATCGTTTTAGTACTTACGCTTATTGGTGGATTCGCCAAGGAATTACTAGAGCGATCGCAACTCAAAGCCGTACTATCCGCTTGCCTGTCCATATTACCGAAAAGCTCAACAAAATTAAGAAAGCCCAACGCAAGATTGCTCAGGAAAAAGGTCGTACCCCGACGATTGATGAAATCGCCGCCGAATTAGAGATGACACCCAAGCAGTTGCGGGACGTTTTGTTACGAATACCTCGCTCTGTATCTTTAGAAACTAAAGTAGGTAAAGACAAGGATACAGAACTTGGCGACTTACTGGAAACTGATACTATATCACCGGAAGAAGTCTTGATGCGCGAATCATTGCACCGCGACTTACAGTATCTATTAACCGATCTAAGCGATCGCGAACGGGATGTCATTTTGATGCGCTTTGGTTTAGGTGATGGTCGCTCTTACTCGCTAGCAGAAATTGGACGAGCTTTAGACCTTTCACGGGAACGAGTGCGGCAAATTGAATCGAAGGCACTCCAGAAATTGCGCCAACCCAAGCGGCGCAATCGAGTCCGGGATTATTTCGACTCTCTGAGCTAGAACGCCAAGGCACGGGAATCTATTCCTGTGCCTTGCTTGTAAAAATTAATCCTAATGTGCGATCGCTTTTAGCGCTGCGCTTCGCGCAGTCGCGCCTTTTTTATGCCAACGGCGTAAGGTCAAATACGCTACTAATTTATATTTTACCTTACCGTATTATTACTTAGTAAATTGTCTTCAACACTGCTTTATACCCGCGTAACAAGATGAATAAGGAACAAACCTTTTTTCTGTACTACTTTTAAGTAAGCGTTCGCGGGACTCTTGCTTAACTTGTCCAGTCATCGCCGCTTCTTGCAAGCTAACAAAGGCGTTTAAGTCTTCCAAATTGTACTCAATAGCAAGCAATTTTCGCAGTTGATCTTCTGCTTCAACTGTCAAGTAGCCAGCCTTTAGGGTTGTTTTTACGAGGTCACTAATCGAAGCCATGCTTTAAACCTCAGAAAATACATTGAGCGATCGTGAATTTTTGAGCTAAAAATCCCCCGATTAATTTTTAGCTAATCGTTCACTTGTGTAAGGGCTAGGTGCTAGTAGCACTGTGCTGTTGGGCGATTTATTTATGGTGCAACACCTAAATTTAGGTATTGCCTGTTCTGGAGTGACGTTAAAGGGGCTGATAAGGTTTCGGTCAACTTTATCTAAAAATAACATGAAGGCAAAAATACCCGCACTTGATAATATAAAACTAGGGTTCAAAACCTAATAGCCCTGTGGCGTAAGCTTTTAACCAGGCTAATAAATTAAACAACTATTGATCGAGAATATGCAAACAGCAAAAAGTAATCTATTAAAAGGAGTGAATTTATACCTAGTTGGGATGATGGGATCGGGGAAAACGACGATTGGGAGTTTAATTGCAAAAGAGCTAGGCTACGGATTTTTAGATACAGATGCCGTAATCGCACAAGTAACCAAGAAGTCGATTAATCAACTATTTGCAGAAGTAGGAGAAGCGGAGTTTAGGGTTATAGAAAGTAAAGTTTTAGCCGAAGTCTGTGCTTATACAAATTTAGTGATCGCAACGGGCGGCGGTATTGTCACGCAGCAAAAAAACTGGAGTTATTTGCACTACGGCTTAATTGTCTGGCTAGATGTGCCTGTAGAAGTGCTTTACGAGCGATTAAAAGAGGACGCTACTAGACCATTGTTGCAAACAACCGATCTACTCGGAAAACTGCAAACTATTTTTCAGCAACGCCAAAAACTGTACAATCAAGCCGATTTACGCATCAGTGTTAGCGACACTGATAGCGCATCCCAAATAGCCAGCCGAGTAATTGACCTTATTCCAACCGTACTTAAACCAGTATCCTCGCCAAAAAACTAGCAAGCGTCTAAATTCATAGCAGCATATGGAATAGAAAACTGTAACTTGTGACATTGAAGTGCGATCGCATCTTCAATTAAACTGCATTGGTTACTTTTGTTGCAGATTATGGACAACGATCGCGAATACATCGGGGAAGTTGAAGCTACACGCGTCCGAGTGTTGAGTGAAGCTTTACCTTATATTCAACAATTTTCTGGTCGAATTGTAGTCGTCAAGTATGGCGGCGCAGCAATGAAAGATAGCGCCCTAAAAGATCGAGTAGTTAGGGACGTAGTATTTTTAGCTTGTGTAGGATTGCGCCCCGTAGTAGTGCATGGCGGCGGGCCAGAAATCAATAGCTGGTTAGACAAACTAGGAATTGAACCTCAATTCAACAATGGGCTGCGAGTAACCGATGCGCCCACAATGGATGTTGTAGAGATGGTCTTAGTTGGTCGAGTCAATAAAGAAATTGTTTCTTTAATTAACCAAGCCGGAGGCTCGGCGGTGGGTTTATGCGGCAAAGATGGCAATTTAATCAAAGCCCGCCCCGAAGGTCGTCAAGGGATTGGATTTGTGGGAGAAGTAAATACTATGGATGTGCGAATTTTAGAATCTTTGCTCAAAGATGGTTATATTCCCGTAGTTTCTAGTGTGGCGGCGGACGAATCGGGACAAGCTTATAATATCAACGCCGATACGGTAGCCGGAGAAATAGCCGCCGCTTTAGGAGCAGAAAAGTTAATTTTGCTCACAGATACCGCCGGAATTTTACAAGACTACAAAGATCCCACAAGTTTGCTTTATAAATTAGATATCCAGCAAGCCCGCCAATTAATCGCTACTGGGGTTGTAAGCGGGGGGATGATTCCCAAAGTCAACTGTTGTGTGCGGAGTTTGGCTCAAGGCGTAAAAGCCGCCCACATCATTGATGGACGCATCCCTCACGCCTTACTGCTAGAAATTTTTACCGATAGCGGAATTGGCTCCATGATTGTCGCCTCGGAGTTTTTGAACTAATAACACTAATAATTTATAGGTCTGATAATCGTCGTATTGCGCTCCGTCCGGTAACGTCGTTGTGGTCTTTCAATGATTATGGGATTAATCAACGTAGAATCACGAATTGTCGGATTAATTAGCACTGGATTAGTCAATATAGTGTTTCTTACCCTAGTTACCCCTGGATAATAACTAGGGTAAGAAAAATTACTAGGATAAGTAATTACAGGACTAGGAATGGGGCTACCGTAAATAATTGAACTATTAACGGGGGAGGAAATTGGGTTAGTGTAAATAATTGAATTATTAACGGGTGTTGAATAAATCGCCCCACTGCGGTTTTCAATTACGACTACTTGGGCAGAAAGTGGCGCTGTGGCAAAACCTACTAAGATCATAGCCATAGGCGCGATCGCGCCTATAGTTTTAAGATTATTCAAGTTAAATCGGGGGCGTGGAGTATTCATAGTTTTACCTTCAAATGAACTAAAGATATGTACTACTAAATACAAGCAAATACCTAACTAAATTCTAATAGTTTCTCTCGTTAGCAAAGTAGCTAGAGAAAATGGCAACATCAAGAATAGACCAGTAATTATAAGTGCAAATGACAGAAAGTTTAGAAATTGCTACCAAAGAATACCGTGCTGGAGTAGCTGCTTTTGAACGCGGACAGTATAGAGAATCCGTACAGCGTTTAGAAAAAGCAAGCGCTCTTGTTAACCGCAACTCCAGGATGGGGGGCGAAGTTTTAATTTGGCTAGTAATAGCTTATGAAGCCGCCGGACAAAGAGCAGAAGCGATTTCTCTATGCGAACAAATCAAACAGCATCCCGACGCTGAAACAAGCAAGCAAGGCAAGCGGTTGCTATATATTATGCAAGCACCTCAGCTAAAAAGACCAGCCGAATGGTTGACCCAAATTCCCGATTTAGCAGCGATCGCCGATAATACTAGCCAAGCTCGTCTTAGCAATACTAATCTAGGTCGTACTGCGCCCAAACAACCCCAAGCGCCAGAACCCTTAGACCTAAGTCAAGTAAATACCAAAGATAATCGATTTATCTGGGTATCGCTAATTGCCATTGGCTTAACAATTGGCTTCCTCTTTTGGCAGAATTCTTAATTAACCATCGGGGCTTGTAAAGACTACGATAATAACAATTTGGTTGATTTATTAGCTCGTTAAGGACAAGCGAAATGAATAGTAAATTTTTTATGCCGAAAATTAGAAGTTTAGTTAAGCGCAGTCGAATAGTTTGGCTAATGCTCCTCGCATCGCTCTTACTTTCGGGTTGCGTTAAATACGACGTGGGCGTGACATTTGATCGTCCCAATCACGGCAAAATAGTTCAACACATTAAGCTAGGAGAGCGGCTGACAAGTTTTAGCGGAGAATCAATGGCTCAATGGCTAAGTAGTATTGAGCAGCGTGCTAAACAACTGGAAGGCAAAGTTAAGCGAATTTCTCCTGAAGAAATTACTGTAAAAATTCCCTTTAACAATGGCGCTGACCTAGAAAAAAAATTTAATCAGGTTTTCAATCCCATTGAGCAAAAGTCTGTTAAGGCAACTGAAGAACTACCAATAATTGACTCTAAACTAACTCTGCGTCAAAACAACTTATTGCTGCTATTACGCAATCACTTGAGTTATGACTTGGACTTGCGGAGTCTTTCTTTAATTGCTAATAACGGTAACGTTTTGGTTAGTCCGGGTTCGGTATTCGATTTAGAATTTAGTCTCAATACACCTTGGGGGGGTCGGAGCATTGAAAATACTGAAAACTCCATCCATCCAGAAATGGATCTCAATGGACGACAAATGGTGTGGAAACTACAACCTGGACAATTGAACCACGTAGAAGTGATTTTTTGGATGCCTGACTTTCTAGGTATTGGTACAGTCGCGATCATTTTATTTGTCAGCTTAGGAATGTTCTTAAGGTATAGTTTTATGCCCGATCCCCAAACTCTTTTATCTTTGCCTGTGCCTCAAAACAAGTAAAAACTTAGGGAGATAATCGTTCAATTATCCAGCCCCTATCCTCCCCTTGACGGCGATATAGCAAGCGATCGTGCAAGCGGCTCGGTCTTCCTTGCCAAAACTCAATTTCTGTAGGTACGACTCGAAACCCTCCCCAATGCTGAGGACGAGGAATAGTTTGCTGTTCGTATTTAATTTTTAATTGTGCCTGACGTTGTTCCAAAACCTCACGACTATTGACTAATTGACTTTGATTTGATACCCACGCACCTAATTGACTATTAATTGGGCGACTGTGGAAATATTCATCAGATTCTTGAGGGGAAACTTGCCAAACTTTCCCCTCAATTCGGACTTGGCGCTCTAGCTCTGCCCACCAAAAAACTAAAGCAGCTTGGGGATTAGCTGCTATTTCATGCCCTTTGTGGCTTTGATAATTGGTGTAAAACACAAAACCGCGATCGCTAAAGTCTTTAAGCAACACCATTCGTGCCGACGGCTTCCCCTCAATCGTAGCTGTAGCAAGGGTCATGGCATTTGGTTCGGGCAATTGGGCATTTAATGCCTGGTCAAACCATTTTTTGAATTGTTTAAAGGGATCGGTATCTAAATCTATTTCCCTTAATCCTTGTTTCGTGTAATCTTGGCGAAGATTGGCTACGCTAATGTCCATCTTGTGCGGCTCGAAATGGGAGTATCAATAATATAGGTTACTTGAGATGCGCCGTTTAGCCTCTTTTCAACGTTTAATCATTATTGGTTTCGGCGCTCCGGTTGTCGCGCTAAACGTTTGGGTACTATCTCAGGCTTTCAGCTACTTCGACCATTTGGTTACGGTATTAACTGTTGCCGCAATTCTAGCTTTTTTACTAAATTACCCGGTCAAATTTTTTGAAAGAGTGGGGATCGCTCGTACTCAATCCGTCATTATTGTTTTGCTTGTCAGTTTAGCGCTCCTAGTGGTTCTTGCTTTCACAATTGTGCCGTTAATTTTCGCTCAACTGCAAGAACTATTACAAGGCATTCCAGCTTGGTTGGAGATGAGTCAAGACAATTTGGCATGGTTGGATAAATGGGCCAGAGCTAGACGCTTGCCTTTGGATCTAACGGGCTTTAGCAGTCGCGTTACTGCCCGTGTGGAAAGCCAGGTACAAATAGTAGCAGGGGAAGCTTTTGGCTTTGCTTTAGGAACCCTGTCTGGGCTAATTGAAACCGTGTTTGTGGTAGTACTCGCTTTTTATATGCTGCTGTACGGCGAAGTTGTCTGGAGAGGTTTAATTGATTTGTTGCCTTCGCCCTTTGGCCCTGCTTTAAATGCTTCCTTACAGTTAAATTTTCACAATTTTTTTATTACGCAGTTAATGCTTGGACTATTTATGTTTACTGCTTTAACTCCGATATTTTTGGCATTAAGGCTGCCATTTGCTTTATTGTTTGCGCTGCTAATTGGCTCTGCGGAATTGATTCCATTTATTGGCGCAACTTTAGGAATAGGATTAGTAACAACTTTAGTCTTGTTTCAAAACTGGTGGTTGGCTTTTCAAGTAGCAGTATTTGCAATCGTCGTCCAACAGTTCAAAGATAATGTTTTAGCCCCTAAACTAATGGGCAATTTTACCGGGCTTAATCCTATATGGATTTTTGTAGCTTTATTAATGGGAGTGGAAATAGCGGGGTTTTTGGGCGCACTTGTTGCTGTGCCAATTGCTGGCACTATTAAAGGCACAATTGATGCTATTCGCGGTCGTCAGCAAACTAATACAGTTGTCTCAACCGTAACTATTACCAATGATTCACCAAACGGCAATAAATAATTTTATTAAAAACGCTTTACAACCTAAAGCTAGTTGTTCAAACTACTAAGCGTTCAACTTTAATCGATTAGTCCAAAGGTTAAATTCAAGCGATCGCATTTTGTGCGGGTGTAGTCGCCCTAAATACTAGGTAAATACATTTATGGATGCCGATAAACTGTTTGCAGGTATTGCACTTCTAATTGACCTTGCCCAAAAAGGTGAAATAGATCCTTGGGATGTGCAGGTAATTGAAGTTATTGATCGCTATTTAATCAAACTCCTGGATAGCCAAGACACTCCTTCAGCTTATGAAACAGACTTGTCTCAGTCGGGACAAGCTTTTTTGTCAGCGTCGATGCTAGTTCTATTCAAAGCCAATACCCTGAGTGCTTTAGAATTGAACCCAATTGCCGAAGATTTTGCTAGTGATGATGATAACTTGTTGGCATTTGCTGAGGCGACGGCCCTCGGCAAACCTAGAGCGCATCTAGAGCAACACATCCGCCGTCGGTCTGCTGCAGTACCACCTCAAAAACGAGCCGTAACTCTCTCGGAATTAATCACTCAGTTGCAGTTAATGGCTCAAACATCCCTGACTAACCAAGACTACACCAAACCCAGTCGTCCCCGCCATTTACGGTTAGCCTCCCGCGCCCAAATTACTCGTGCCACTTTAGAGCTTGCTCATCAAGAAAATTTGACCGAGGTTGCGGTCAAATTAGAACAATTTTTGACAGGTTATGTTCATCCATCGCACGGGCAAAATTGGTTAAATTTAGATCAACTTGTACATTTATGGAATCGAGAAACTAGCAAAACTAACTTTACACCGCCACTGTCAGCAAGCTTAGATTTGGCTGACAATAGTCATACCGAAAAAACTAACACAGAATTAATAGGCGATCGCATTAGTGTATTTTGGGCTTTGCTGCTCCTATCTGCTCAATCCAAGGTAGAGCTTGAGCAAGCAGAATTCTATCAAGAAATAAAGATTCGGATCACAGCACCGGTCATCGGCGAGTTCCTAGATGAAGCATAAATGTAAATTTTTAGTAAAACTCCAAAATCCGAGTAGATTAGTAAACAGGTAAATAAGTAGAAAGCAGCAATCCGCCTAAAAACAGCTATCTACCTTTGGGCAAATGCTATTTTTCATTTAATTGCGTATAACTATTTAACTTCCTAAAAAGTGTTATTTTCATGAGATTGGCGTTTTCTCTCGTGCATGATCGCCCGTTCGCAACCATCCAAGCCTGGAATTGACAGATGATGGAATTCTCAAGTAACCACAGTAAAATGGCATTAACAGAGGAGTAAAACTTTATGAAAGCCATGATTTTAGCGGCTGGTAAAGGTACTCGCATACGCCCTATTACTTATACGATGCCCAAACCAATGATTCCCATCCTGCAAAAGCCAGTGATGGAGTTTCTTTTGGAACTATTGCGCCAGCATGGTTTTGACCAAATTGTGGTCAACGTCAGCCACCTAGCTAGCGAAATTGAGAGTTATTTCCGCGACGGGCAACATTTTGGAGTCCAAATTGCCTACTCGTTTGAAGGGCGAATTATTAATGGTGAACTTGTCGGAGAAGCTATTGGTTCGGCGGGAGGGATGCGCCGGATTCAGGACTTCTCACCATTTTTTGATGATACATTTGTAGTACTATGCGGCGATGCCTTGATTGACCTAGATTTGACGGCGGCGGTCAAGTGGCATAAAGCCAAAGGTGCGATCGCAACGGTGGTGATGAAGTCTGTACCGCTAGAGCAAGTATCTAGCTACGGCGTAGTTGTAACTGACGAAGATGGTCGAATAAAAGCTTTTCAAGAAAAGCCATCAGTGGAATCCGCTTTAAGTACAAATATTAATACGGGAATTTATATTTTTGAGCCAGAAGTTTTAAATTATATTCCTTCTGGTCAAGAATACGATATTGGCAGTCAGTTGTTTCCCAAATTAGTCGAAATAGCTGCACCTTTTTACGGCATTTCTATGGACTTCCAATGGGTTGATATTGGCAAAGTCCCGGATTATTGGCAAGCAATTCAAGATGTGCTGATGGGCAAAATTAAAAATGTCCAAATTCCCGGTCATCAAGTCAAAGAAGGCATTTATACAGGGTTAAATGTTGCCGTAAATTGGGACAAAGTAGATATTACAGGTCCCGTTTATATTGGTGGCATGACCCATATTGAGGATGGAGCCAAAATAGTAGGGCCAACGATGATTGGTCCCAATTGCTGGATTTGTAGCGGGGCTACCGTAGAAAATAGCGTAATATTTGAATATGCGCGCCTTGGTAGTGGTGTCCGCTTGGTAGATAAGCTTGTATTTGGGCGTTATTGCGTAGATAAAACTGGAGCTACCATTGACGTGCAAGCAGCCGCTTTAGATTGGCTAATTACCGATACTCGGCAAACACCGCCATCGGAGCCGCCATCCGAGCGTCAAGTGATCGCGGACTTGTTGGACAGTCATTAACAGTTGCGAGTAGGAGACAAAATAATTTGCTGTCTCCTGACGCTAAGAATGAGCATCGCCTAGTTGGTCAAATAAGTGTACCGACTAAGACTTTGTTCGTAGGTTGAGAGCAATCTTTGCGCTTCGAGTAGAGTAATTCGCTTTTCTTGCAACGCTTGCTCTGTACGCTTGCGGATACTTTCAATCAAATCTTCCGCATCGTATTGGACATAACCGACAACTTCCGTCATCGTATCGCCTTTAACTACGTGTTCAATTTCGTAGCCTTTGGGAGTTAATTGGATATGCACGGCATTAGTGTCACCAAATAAGTTATGTAAATTGCCCATAATTTCCTGATAAGCGCCACCTAGAAACATTCCCAAGTAATAGGGTTCTGATGGATTAAAGGAATGTAACTCCAAAACCGATTTAACATCTCTTAAATCGATAAAGCGGTCAATTTTGCCATCGCTATCGCAAGTTAAATCAGCCAAAATTCCTCGCCTAGTTGGTTCTTCCCCCAACCGATGAATTGGCATAATTGGAAATAGCTGATCGATTGCCCAACAATCCGGCGCTGACTGAAAAACAGACAAATTGATGTAATAGATGGAAGCCATGATTTTTTCCAAATCTTCCAAATCGTCCGGTACATAGTCTTGTTGCCGAGTTATTGCTATAATCTTCTCGCAACACGCCCAATAAATCCGCTCTACTCTTGCTCTCTCCGTCAGACGCAAAATTCCGAGATTAAACCGACTAATCGCTTCTTCCTTAAACTGATTAACATCGTGAAAAGTCTCTTGGAAGTTTTCGACACTAATGGACTGATAAGTTTCCCACAAATTCCAAATAATCGGTGGTTCCCCTTCTTTGGGGGGTTCCGGTTGTCCTGATGGCACATCACAAGTACTCAAAACATCAAAAATTAGTACCGATTGGTGAGAAGCGATCGCTCTACCACTTTCGCTAACTAATGTTGGTACAGGTAATTGACGTTCAGCGCAAGTATCTTTCAACTCCGCCACAATATCGTTAGCGTAGTTCTGCATATTGTAGTTTTTTGAGGCGTAGAAATTGGTTTGCGAACCGTCATAATCTACCCCCAAGCCACCGCCAACATCCAGATACTTCATGTTTGCACCCAAAGTTGCCAACTCTACATAAATCTGGCTAGCTTCGCGAATTGCGTCTTTAACTACACTAATGGCGGAAATTTGCGAACCAATGTGGAAATGTAACAACTGCAACGAATCTAGCAAATCAGCCGAGCGCAATTGCTCCACAGCTTGGATAATTTCAGGGATAGTTAGCCCAAACTTAGCTCTGTCGCCACTAGAACCGCCCCAGCGCCCCACGCCTTGAGTGCTTAATTTTGCCCGAATGCCCAAAATTGGCTTAATTCCTAGCTGACGGCTGGCTGCAATTACTAAATCCACTTCCTCTATCTGCTCTAGGACAATAATTGCCGTTTGTCCTAGTCTTTGAGATAACATCGCCGTTTCGATGTATTCCCGGTCTTTATAACCATTACAAATTAGCAGCGCTCCGGGTGTATCAAGCAATGCCAGAGCAATCATTAGTTCGGGTTTTGAGCCAGCTTCCAAGCCAAATTGATGAGGTTTGCCAAAACGTACCAAGTCTTCAATCAAGTGGCGTTGTTGATTGCACTTGACCGGAAAAACGCCCTTATAAACTCCCGGATAATTGTATCTAGCGATCGCTTTGGCGAAACAAGCATTCAACCGCTCGATTCTGTCTTCCAAAATATCGGAAAAGCGAATTAGGAGCGGTAGTCCTAAATTGCGTTGCTTAAGCGCATTAACCAATTCAAACAGATCCAACGAGCCACCGCGATCGCCTTTAGGAGCAACGGTAATATTACCTGCGGCATTAATTGAAAAGTAAGGTTCGCCCCAACCTTCAATCCGATAAAGGTCTTCACTATCTTCAATCTTCCACGAGTGCGTTGCTTGGGTTTTAACCAGTGCTACCGATGTTTTTTGTGGAGCCGATATCCCTATATTTTCAGGGGTTTCGGTGGTAGCTTTTTTCTCAATTGCTGATGTGGTTGACTCAACACCCATTTTTTGCTGACCTCAATTATCACCTGACGAATAGCCAGTTTAACGCATCTATATTAAGAGCATCTAAGCCTGAAGGAGACTTTCTAAGATAATCTGATTTATGCAACTGAGTTCGCACGTTTTGGAGAGAGAGTTTTGGAAAGGACATTTATCGCCATCAAGCCTGATGGCGTACAACGCGGATTGGTCGGCGAAATTATTTGCCGTTTTGAAACTAAAGGATTTACTTTAGTTGGCTTAAAATTTATGAACGTCAGCCGCGAATTAGCCCAGCAGCATTATGACGTTCACCGCGAAAAACCATTTTTTGGCGGTTTAGTTGAATTTATCACCTCCGCCCCGGTAGCAGCTATGGTTTGGGAGGGTGACGGTGTAGTTGCATCAGCAAGAAAAATGATTGGTGCTACTAACCCCCTAACAGCCGAGCCAGGGACGATTAGAGGAGACTTTGGGATAAGTATTGGACGCAATCTAATTCACGGCTCTGATGCGGTAGAAACGGCTCTTAGTGAGATCAATTTGTGGTTTAAAGAAGATGAATTAGTTAACTGGCAACCGAGTATAAGCAGTTGGATTCGAGAATAAGCAATTTTTTAAAATTAGCTACATAAACAAAGCCCGCCTAAGCGGGCTTTGTTTATGTAGCTGGACAATTTTTATTTGGAGATGGGGTTTTTCTCCTGTTCTGTAGTCGAGGGGGATTCTAGAATCCGCTTAGAGAAACCCCAAGCAAAAATTATGGCGATCGCACTAATCATTACCCACTCTGGTGGGATCAAAGCTGAGTCAAACACTCGCAGCAGCAACCGCAAGCCTACTAGCGCCACAGTAATGTAGCCTGCATCCTCTAAATGCTCAAATTCATCAAGCCAACGGATAAACAAACCCGCCATAAAGCGCAAAGTAATAATCCCAATAGTTGCACCTGTTAAAACCAACCAAGTTTCTTGAGAAACTGCGATCGCGGTGGTGACGCTATCTAAGGAAAAAGCTAAGTCTGTAAAGGCAATTACCGGGATTGCTTGCCATAAAGATGTAAAGCCTGGAGCTTGATGCTCGTTTCCATCCTCGTCTTTTGACGAACTAAAATACTGCCATGCCAGCCACAACAAATAAGCCGAGCCTAGTAATTCAAATTGCCAAAACTTTGTTACCCAAGTTGCGGTCAAAATTAGGCTAATCCGCAGCACGTAGGCAACTACTAAGCCAATATTGAGAGCTTGACGCTGAAGAAGGGGATCTTCAAGTCTTTGAGCAAGAGCCGCTAGAGCGATCGCATTATCTGCCGATAGCACTGCCTCTAGAAACGACAAGATAATTAAAACAAAAGCAGCTTCTATCCCTGCATGGTAGGGAGAATTTAAAATTTGGTCAAGCATTAACGATTTCTATAACCCAAAACTCATATATTGATAAATAGCTGGTTATTGCTACCACTATCCAGCTTAACTCTTGTACGACCAATTCCATAATCGGATGGCGCGATCGCGTTTCAATCTAATTACCCTCAATCAACAGCATTTTAGTATCTTAAAATACACAATACTCTAAATAACCCCAGTAAAAATACTATTGCATTTGTCAAATAAGTGAGTTAAATTCCTTAAGAGTTTTTTGTAAAGCTAGGTTAATAACCCTATTAAATTAGTTTGACTTGAGTTACGAGTACAGAGAATAGATCAAGATCGAATAAATAGAAAAATGGACAAAGTAGCTATTTGCTATTAAAAATCAAATTGACCTAATTTAATAATTGCGTAACAAGTCAAAACAAGTATAAATTACTGCTTGCCAAAAGTTTAGTAAAACAAGTGTGATTAATCATTTTAACTTATGGTAGATAGCAGCCAAGCCGAATTAATAATTGAAGCAGGACGAACAGAGAGACAATATTGGCAAGATTTGTGGAAGTATCGGGAATTATTCTATTTTCTAGCGTGGCGCGATATTTTAGTTCGGTACAAGCAAACAGCTATTGGCATATTTTGGGCATTAATCCGCCCATTTCTAACAATGGTAGTGTTTACAATTGTGTTTGGTAATTTAGCCAAGTTACCTTCTAGTGCGCCTTATCCTATTTTAGTATTTGCAGCGATGCTACCGTGGCAATTTTTTTCTAATGCGCTGACTGAGTGTAGCAATAGCTTAATTAATAATGCCAATTTAGTTTCCAAAATTTATTTCCCGCGCTTGATTGTACCTACAAGTTCGGTAATAGTTAGTTTTGTAGATTTTTTGATTTCCGGCATGATATTGTTAGCGCTAATGGCATGGTATAACTTTATACCTAGCTGGCGAATTTTTACACTGCCAGCATTTATTATCATTGCCTTTGCAGCTTCAATGGGTGCGGGGTTATGGTTAGCAGCATTGAATGTTAAATACCGCGATTTTCGTTATATCGTGCCATTTATCGCCCAGTTTGGGTTATATATTTCTCCTGTAGGTTTTAGCAGTAATATTGTGCCAGAGAAGTGGCGTTTGCTCTATTCAATCAATCCAATGGTAGGAGTAATTGATGGCTTTCGGTGGGCAATTTTAGGCGGAGAAGCCCAAATATATTTACCAGGGTTTATACTTTCTACTGGACTCGTAGTATTGTTATTTTTTAGTGGAATTTGGTATTTCCGCAAAACTGAACGCTCCTTTGCTGATGTGATTTAAGCGACAACTATAAAAATGTCAAATACAGTAATTCGAGTTGAAAATTTAAGTAAAAAATATATCTTAGGTCAGCAAAAGCAAGAGCGTTACACGGCATTAAGAGACGTATTAGCCAATACAGCCAAGTCTATTAGTCTCCAAGTCTTGAACCCTCTTGCTAAAAAAGCACCGCTCCCAGAAACTGAAGAATTTTGGGCATTAAAAGACGTATCGTTTGAGATAAAACAAGGCGATCGCGTTGGGATTATTGGCAGAAACGGCGCAGGTAAATCAACATTATTAAAAATTCTTAGCCGCATTACCGAACCGACAACAGGACGTATTTCTATTAAAGGGCGAGTAGCAAGCTTGTTGGAAGTAGGAACAGGATTTCACCCGGAATTAACTGGACGAGAAAATGTTTATCTTAACGGTTCTATTTTGGGAATGAGTAAGTTTGAAATCAGAAAGAATTTTGATGAAATAGTTGCTTTTGCTGAAGTAGAAAGGTTTTTAGATACCCCAGTAAAGCGCTATTCTTCCGGAATGTATGTACGCCTCGCTTTTTCTGTAGCAGCGCATTTAGAGCCTGAGATCCTCGTAGTAGATGAAGTTCTAGCAGTGGGAGATACGGCATTTCAAGAAAAATGTTTAGGTAAAATGGAAACCGTTGGTTCTAGTGGCAGAACTGTGATTTTTGTTAGTCACAATATGGATAGCATTCGCAGGCTTTGTACATCTGCACTCCACCTTAAGGCAGGAAACTTAAAAGATAGCGGTTTAATTGAACCGATTATCCTTAAATATTTAGAGCAATTTCATTGCGAACAAGATAGTAATATTATTACTTTCAAAAAAGACTCAGACGCATCTAGTTTTTATATAGATAAGATTGAAATTTTAGACTTGAACGAACAACCTAAAACTCAAACTCGTACTTGGGACTATGTTCGATTTAGAGTGGTATTTCATTCTCCATATAACTTAAATAACGGCTCAGTAGTTTTTCAAATTTCTACAATTTCAGGGACAGTATTAACTTTGTGTTCGACTCAACCAGATTGTGTAGTAAAAGTTGATTTTAAGCAGGGGATAAATCAGATTGATTGTATTTTTCCTAAGTTAATGTTGTCATCAGGAAAGTATTTGATTGGCGCAGGACTTGCCATTGCAAATGCTGAATGGCTTGTACGAGAACTGGAGCAAGGTATTATAGAAGTTTTGCCAAAAGACGTTTACCAATCAGGTCTTGCACCAACAAGCTCTAGATACATTGTTCCTCAAGAATATACCTGGGAAGTCTCAAAATCTAAAATTACAAATTTAAACAACATAACATAATGTTGAAGATAGATAATAATTTGGTTAATAAAAATTGTCCATTATGCAATTCAACCAAAATTTACAAAGCTGGTGATGTTGACTACTCAGTACCAACTTATTTTTCGAGCCAGGAAATATTAGTAGGTTTAAAGCCAGAATTATGGAAATGCTCAAATTGTTACTCAGGTTTTATTCAAAAATCTATTCCTGAACAATTAGCTACTTCTTTGTATATGAATGGCTCATCAAATGAAAGATGGTCTAACTCCAAGTTTGAAGACTCAAAATGCCAAGAAATTGTAGATGTTCTTAGCAAGCTTTTTTATAAAGATGCAAAAGTTTTAGATGTAGGATGTAACACCGGAGAGTTACTTGATTTTGCAAAAGCAAAAGGTTGTAAGACTTTCGGTATTGAATATTCGTTAGATAGTATAGCTTTACTTAAGCAAAAAGAACATACAGTATTATCTAGTTTATCTGAAAATGATAATTATTATGATGTGATCGCTGCTTTTGACTTAGTGGAACACCTCTACAATCTTCCTGAATTCATCAAAAATTGCTATTCCCAACTAGCTAAAAATGGTTATTTAATCATTTTGACTGGTAATATTCAGTCGGTTAGTTCAGTTTTGACTAACTCAAATTGGTGGTATGTGCGTTTTCCCGAACATATCGTGTTTCCATCAAGGCGATACTTCAAACTTTACTCTAAATTTGAAATTCAATCATGGATTTATACTTATGCCAGCCGTAATTATAAGCATTCTTTATCAAGTACCTTAAAACAAATAATCAGAAACCTCTTAGCAAAAAAATACGATGGATTGCCTTCTATAGGTAGCGACCATGTGCTAATAGTATTAAGAAAATAATTGCCGCCCACTTGTTACCTAAATGAATTTGACAATTAATGAAAAATACTATTCAAAATATTTTACAAACATTTGGTTACAGATTACAGCAACTTCCAACCAAAGAGCAAAAAAAACAAATTGCCGAATCTGAAATCCGTAAGATTATGTGGTTAAAAAAGACTCAAATAAAGACTATTTTTGATATTGGTGCTAATACTGGTCAATTTGCTAGGTATATTAACCAAATTTTTCCTCAAGCAATTCTTTACTCCTTTGAACCCTTAGAAGACTGCTACAACGAGCTTGTAAGTAATTTTCAAGAAATCCCGCAATTTCAGGCATTCAATGTAGCTTTAGGCAATGAAACTACACAAATGGAAATATATCGCAGTCAGTTTTCGCCATCGTCTTCATTACTTGCAATGGCTGAATTACATAAGGATGCCTTTCCTCACACCCAAGATCAAACAGTATATAAAGTTGATGTAGTGAGATTAAGCGACATAGCACAGAAATTACACCTGCAAAAACCCATATTAATAAAATTGGATGTTCAAGGGTTTGAAGATAAAGTTATTGCTGGAGGTAAAGATGTAATCGAGCAAGCTGAAATAATTATTATAGAAATGTCCGTAGAAGAACTTTATGAAAATCAGCCACTCTTTGACGATATTTACAAAATATTAGTAAGTTTAGGTTTTAAGTATAAGGGAAGCTACGAACAGCTTCATAGCCCGCAGGATGGAAGAATTTTACAAATTGATGGGATTTTTATGAAGCGTTAATTTCTAATTTAAACTGTTATTAAATAGGTGTTGTAAGTTGAGTCCATTAATATCGATAGTTATTCCTTCCTTTAATCAAGGTAAGTATATTGAGCAGACTATTACATCTATTCTGGGTCAATATTATTCCAACCTAGAGTTGATAGTAATAGATGGTGGTAGCACGGATTGCACGCTAGATATTATCAATAAATATGCTCATCTAATTACTTACTATGTTTCTGAGCCAGATAAAGGTCAAGCTAATGCTATTAATAAAGGATTTAGAATAGCCAAAGGAGATATATTAGCTTGGCTAAATTCTGATGATATGTACTTGCCTTGTACTTTATCAAAAGTAGCTAATATTATTGGAGCCTCTAAAGAACCAAAACTTTTATATGGAGGTTGCTTACACTTTTTTGAAGGTAAAGAACAGACCTACGGTTATCTACCGCCTAATTTTAATTCAGAAAAACTAACTTACGCTGACTATATTATTCAACCTAGTAGTTTTTGGTCAAGGAGTTTATGGGAGACTGTTGGCGAACTTAACGAATTGTACAACTATGTACTGGATTGGGAATGGTTTATTAGAGCCACTAAAACTTGTACTTTTACTCCTATCCAGGACTATCTTTCAATTTATAGACTGCACGAAAATCACAAAACAGGTACGGGTGGGTTACGAAGATCCCAGGAGATTCTAAAAATAGTAGAGATTTATGCACATGAAGAGTGGCTGGAAATATATAAAGATGTTTATAAAAAAATCACTTCTTTAAAGCTTAATAAAAACTCCCCGTTACAATTGAAAGTTTGGTCAAAATTTATAATACGATACTTATACTTAAAACACGGTAAAATTAATGTTAATCTTGCTGTAAGTATGCTTTAATCATTATTAAATAGCAAATGCGTATATTAATTTAATTAAAGTTAAAAATGACTATTTACTTTACTTTAAAATGTCAATTTCTGAGACTGCTTTAACTATCGAAAACTTGCCTGCACCACCTCTGGAAAAATCAGGATGGCCTTGGACAGAAGTTAATCAGCATCTACCTAAGCAACTATCTGATGATTCTGAATGGCCAAAAATCAGCGTAGTTACTCCCAGCTATAATCAAGCTCAATTTATAGAAGAAACTATCCGATCGGTCTTACTTCAAAACTATCCTAACTTAGAATACATAATCATAGACGGTAGTAGTACAGATAAAAGTGTAGAAATTATCCGTAAATACGAGAAATATATTACCTGCTGGGTTAGTGAAAAAGATAGAGGACAATCTCATGCAATCAATAAAGGCTTTGCCAAATCAAGTGGCGATATTCTCTGTTGGATTAACTCTGATGACTTACTCAAACCAGGTGCATTAAAGTTTGTAGCTAGAAGTTTTCCAGATATATCCATACCTTCTTGGTTGATAGGTTCTAGCGAAATCATCGACAGCACGGGCAAATCAATAAAATTAAGAACACCTGAAAATGTCGCTCTTGAACGTGCCTTGATGTGGAACGAAAATTGGTTTGCCCAACAATCTACATTTTGGACTCGACCAATGTGGAATGCAGTCAGCAAAATAGATGAAAGTCTCCACTATGCAATGGATTTTGCTTTATGGCTCAAAATGTTTGAAGTTGCTAAGCCTCTACTTACAACAGAGTTGTTATCGTATTATCGCTATCAAGAAAATGCTAAATGTTTGACTCAACCTGCTAAGGCTTTAGAAGAAGTTAAAGCAATATTATGGCAATATTTTAAGGTTGCTTCCATAAATCCAAAAGTTAGACTTAGTTTGCTGCAAGTTATAGTTAAATTGACAACTACTCAAAAACTAAATCTGTTAAGAGAAACAACATTAGTTAAAAGAGTAAAAAAAGTTTATAAAGAATTTGTAGGTCATGACAATAAATTAGACTCCTGAAATAGCCTAATAAAGCCCTTTAATCAAACCAATGTACAAGCATTAAACTAATTGCATGAATGTCCTACATATCAATCAATCTGATATTATCGGTGGCGCTTCAATTGCAGGATATCGGCTGCATGAGGGTTTACTCGCTCAAGGCGTTGATTCACGGTTGTTGGTAGGAAAAGAAACAATAAGCAGCGATCGCGTAACTACTATTAAACGCAATCCTCTAGAAAAGCAGTTAGGCAGCATAACTTGGCGGCTTGGTCTTAACTATATTCATTGCGTAAGTACCTTTAATATTCCCAAACACAGTTTTTACAAAGAGGCAGATGTCCTTAATTTTCACAACCTGCATAGCGGCTACTTTAATTACTTAGCACTTCCCAAACTCACCCAAAATAAGCCCGCAGTGGTTACTCTGCACGATATGTGGAGTTTCACGGGTCATTGTGCCTACAGTTATGATTGCGATCGCTGGAAAAGTGGTTGCGGCAAATGTCCTTACCCAGATGTCTACCCACCGATAAAGCTAGACAATACCCGCTTAGAATGGCAAATGAAAAACTGGGCTTATCATCGCTCTAACTTGACTATTGTATCTCCTAGTAATTGGCTAACAAAACTTGCTGGCAGCAGCCTCCTCAACCGCTTTCCGATTCATTGGATTCCTAACGGCATAGATACAGAAGTTTATCAACCTCTCGATCGCGAACATTGTCGTTCTGTACTAAACATCCCGAAGCAAAAAAAAGTTTTAATGTTTGGCGCAGATACCATAATAGACTTTCGTAAGGGTGGCGACCTTTTACTCAAAGCTCTTGCTAGTTTACAACCATCTCTCAAAGCCCAAACTTTATTACTGATTTTAGGTAATGGTGGTGAGGCGATCGTTGAGGAAATAGGAATCCAAACGTTGAACCTTGGATATGTTGGCAGCGATCGCTTCAAATCAATTGCTTATTCTGCTGCGGATCTATTTATTTTTCCTACCCGTGCTGATAATCTGCCTTTAATGCTGCAAGAAAGCCTCAGTTGTGGCTTACCAATTGTTTCTTTTAATCTTGGTGGCGTTCCCGATCTGGTACGCCCAGGAGTTACTGGCTATTTAGCTGTAGCTGAAGATATCAAAGATTTTTCTTATGGTATAATCCAGCTTTTGGAGGATCAAAATCTTCGCGATCGCATGAGTCACCAATGCCGTGACATTGCCTTACAAGAATACTCGTTAGCATTACAAGCTCAACGGTATATTGACTTGTACCGAGCAATACAAAATCAATAGCAATGGTTTTTTTACTACTAATATTAATAGTTTTTGCACCCACTATTACCATAATCAATATAAAATCCAACCCTACTAAAAACAAGCTATGGACAACAATATACTGATAACTGGTATAGGGGCATCATTATTACTTATTTTCTCATCTAGAAAATGGGCTAGGAAAGGTGATATATTTCATGCGGGATTTATATTCTCATTAATTAATTTTGGCTTTTTTATTATTTTTGCCTTTGGACCTTATGAATATTTCTTTAATTTGCATTGGTCCTATTATTATATGTATATCCTAATCGGATATATGTTTCTTTTAGGTATTGTTTGGGGAGAAAAAAAAGGAAAAAAATTAACAGTTAAAGAGATTCAAATAAGTTCTACACAACTTTTTATTCTTTACATTCTATTTTTGTTAACTGGTACGATCGCCATTTATAACTCTAACCTATTAGGTAACTATAGTTTACAAGAAGGGGCAGCTGATAGACTAGAGCAAGTCAATCAAGAAGCAACAAAAGTTAATGTAGGAAGCTTCATTTTAGCAAAAATAAAAGTTAGTTTCACAAATATTGTAGCGACCTTAGTTACAGCTTATGCAATTTACAAAAGAAAAAATTACATACGTATAGTTTTGGTGTTTATACTGTTAATTGTTGAGGCAGTTTTTACAAATGCTAGAACGTCGTTTGTATTAGGCTTAATCTTAATATTTGTTACCACCTACACAATTTTAAAAGAACAGGGTTTTGTTAATTTCAGCAAAATTAAGTGGTCAAAAAACTTCAAATTTACAATTCCTGGTCTTATCTTGACTGTAGTTGTAATTGGTATGATGACTAATGTTCGTTCTTCTGTAATCGCATCTGAGTATTCAGTACCCTACGAATATATTGAGAGTACTACGAATTTAAAAAGGAAACCTTGGTTTAATAAATTTGCGAATTCTCAACCAGTTTTCTTGGTAAATCCTATTGCAGAAATATCTATATATGCAGGTTCAACAGTTGCCCATGGTGGTTTAGTTGCAGATGTTGCGATAGATTCAAATCTAAGAACTTGGGGATTGAGAAACTTTTTCTCAATCCATAGAATTTTAGCCCAGCTAGGCTTAGATGCAGGAATATCAAGTATCGCTGTGGATAACTACAGTAATTTGATAACAAAAGCAGAAGCTTATTTACCACCCATAAGATATAGTTGGTGGGGTTTTCCTGCCAACTTAATTGTAGATTTTGGATATATTGGTGCGCCATTAGCATCGTTGTTTACAGGCTGGCTTATAGGTTGGATTTATGGGTGTATTTCTCACAGTGTAATTATTCTTAAATCTATTAGCTATTCCCTAATTCTTTTATCAATTATTCTTACCCCAGCGTTTGGTCCATTTAGCGATTTTACTAATTTCACTACTCTTTCATTACTTATCTGCTATATCTTAATGAACTCCGTAAAAATAAGATATCAAAGCTTAAACTAATCAAGATGCACCAGAACAAAATAGTTGATGTATTAATTCCTAATTATAATAAAGGAAAGTTTGTAGCAGACTGCCTTAATAGTCTTTTAGAACAAACATATAATAATTGGCATTGTATTGTTATTGACGGTTATTCTGATGATAGTTCATGGGAAATCATTAAAGACTATGCTGATAAAGATTCAAGATTTGAAGTTTATCAAATACCAAGAAATGGTCTGTACAATAGCTGGAATTTTGGCTTATTAAAGGTAAGCAATCCCTATTTTTGTATCCTTACAAGCGATGATGTCTGGGACAAGAACTGGCTGCAAGTAGCTGTTTCCAGTTTGGAGAATAATTTGGATGCAGTTTGTGCAGCAGCTAGAACAAGAATAATCGATGCTAAAGGACAACGTTTAGAAATAGCAATTCATAATTTAATAGGGGAACAACTTTTTATTACTGATTATCAACAATCAAAATTAATAAAAGGAAGTCTTAATGGTGTAGCTAATTATTTTTTAGGCTCGATATATACTAGCGTTCATTCCTTATTGATGCGTCGAGAAATTCTGTTAAACGGTGAAAATTTTAGTGAAGATGTAGGAGTTATAGCAGATTATGAATGGTACTTAAGAATAGGATTGTATGGAAATATTATGTACCATCCTTTCATCGAAGCTAGTCATCGCTCTTATCTTGGACAAGCAACTGCCAAAAATAGATTAAAAGAAAATGGGATTTTTATGCAAAAAATTCATCTTAGAAATCGCGAAGCAATTGCTAAAGAATTAGGTAGTGTTGGCAATCACTTTATAGCATTAGCTACTAGATACGATCGAGAAATTTTAGCATATCGCTATGCAAGACCAACAATAAAAGAACTAAAGCTGAATCCAAAATCTGCATTGTTTGAATTACTGCTACTTTTCAAAAAAATGTCCAATCAGCTAATTCAAGATATATACCTAAAGATGCTTGGTAGAAACTTTTATATTGAGAGTAGTCTTAATTATGCTAAAGACATATATAATATCGCTAACAAAAAGATATAACTAAGGAGATAAAAGCAATTAAAATCTGTTTCTATTTGTAGCAACCATTAAATTATAAATTTACATTCACTTTAAGAATAAAGGTTAAAACTTTGAAAATAATCTGTCCAAAAGTCGTCAAACGTTATTTAATAAGTAGGTTAAGTAATGACAAAAATTGAACCTATAGCTATATCTAGCCTCGGCGACCCGAAGCACACAAAGACTTGGTCAGGTACTCCCAAAAATATTACTGATGCACTTGAGAATTTAGGACTTACTGTATTTGGTATTGATTCAAGTATTAAGAATAAATATCAACGCCGTGCTTACTTACTACTTCACAAAGTGTCTGGGTTGGGAACTTATGACTATGGTAGAGGAAGATTTACTCGCACCTACAGCGCTAGTATTGTTCAAGCCCAAAGTCAAGCTTTTGCTTGTAAGAAAGTTTTACATACAGGTACTTTAGACTTACCCGGAGCAAAGCTCGATCGAGAAATAGAACATTATTTATTTTGTGACTCAACTTGGAATTTGTGGGCGCAAAATGCTACGGATATCAAATGTTATACGCCAAAAATGTTACAGATTGCAGAGGAACTTGAACAAGAATCTTATAGTCAGATTAAGCATTTCTTTCCTATCTCTAGCTATGTCCGAGAAAACTTAATTACTCATTACAAAATTAATCCCAAACAAATTACAGTTGTGGGTACAGGTAGAGGAGGTATCGAACCATTTACGAGGGAAAAAGATTATGGAGGACCTATCCTTTTTGTAGCCAAGGAACGCTTTGCAGATAAGGGCGGTTTTGTCCTGCTTGAAGGCTTCAAAATTGCTCAGAAAGATAATCCATCTCTCAAGTTAGTCATTGTTGGTCGAGATGAGTATCGAGATTTAATTGGCTCTATTGATAATGTAAATGTTACTGGATACATCCCGTGGGAAGAATTGCAAAACTTGTTCAATACCGCAGCGTTGTTGGCGATGCCAGCACTCAATGAGCCATGGGGTCTAGTTTACCTCGAAGCTCTCGCCTGTAAAACCCCAATTCTTGGACTAAATCGAAATGCCTTACCAGAGATTACTAATCATGGAAAGTATGGATTTTTAGTAAATGAATCAACACCCAACAGCATAGCTGAGGCAATTTTGAGCGCTTTCTCGGATTTAGAGAGACTAAAGAATATGGGCGAAGCAGGTCAGAAGTTTTGCCTAGAGACATTCACCTGGGAGCAAGTTGCCACTAAAATCGCCAATGTCATGCTCGAAACTTCGTTTTGAAGTAAAACGCTGGTCAGTAAGATTAAGCAAACTCTAGATTGAAGGAAATAAAGTAATGCAAGAAAAAAAATTCATTATTATTACAACTATTAACTACCCAACGGAGGGAGTGAAAAAGATTGCTACAAACTGTCAAGATTGGAACATCTTGATTATTGGTGACAATAAAACTCCATCTGACTGGAATTGGGAAGGAATAGAATTCCTGTCCGTGCAAGCTCAAATAATGCTTGATAGTGCTTTTGCCCAAGCGTGTCCCTTCAACCATTATGCTCGAAAAAATATCGGTTATTTACAAGCTATACAATCCGGTGCAAAAGTTATCGCTGAGACTGACGACGACAACATCCCATACGACGGTTTTTTAAATGTAGTTGATAGGTATGTTGAAGGTCAATTAGTCCAAAAATCCGGTTGGGAGAATGTTTATACACACTTTATAGATACTAAAATCTGGCCGCGAGGTTTTCCTTTGGAATATATCAACCAGAGCTTAAAAAATAAAAGTTCTTTAGGTAAGATATCCACATTTGATTGCCCAATTCAGCAATATTTAGCTGATGGAGACCCAGATGTTGATGCGGTCTACCGGTTAACAACTCAAGCTGAGACAAAGTTTAGATCGAATACCGTCATCCTTTCGGAAGGTACATTCTGTCCTTTCAACTCTCAGAACACAATTTTTTGGCCGGAAGCTTACCCACTATTGTACTTACCCAGTTTTGTAAGCTTTCGCATGACTGATATATGGCGCTCTTTCGTTGCTCAAATTTGCCTATATAAACTTGGTAAAAGCATTGCTTTTTGTGAGGCGACTGTGTTTCAAGAGAGAAATGCTCACTCTTTGATTGGCGACTTTAAGGACGAAGTTTCAGGTTACCTAAATAACGTCAAGATCGTAGAACTTTTAAGTGAATTACCACTATCGGATTCGCCAGATCGAGTCGGAGAAAATCTACGTATGTGCTATGAAAAGTTAGTAAAAGTAGAAATTATTTCACCACAGGAATTGAATCTTGTAGATTTATGGTTGAAAGATTTAGCATCGTTTAGTAATTAAATTTTAACCAACATTTTTATAAGATTTAGCTATTCTAAACTTAACAAATTCTATTTATAGTATTAACTGAAGAAAATAAACTTGATATGGAAATATAGTAAGTGAAAATTTTATTAATTTCTGAGCATTATGAATCTGTGATTGGTGGAACAGCAACTTATGTTCAAGCTGTGTGTAATGCACTTACTTCTTCCTCTAAAGAATTGCAAGTTGATTTAATTGTACCTAATCATCAAGAAAGTACCAGATTAAAAATAGTAAATAAAGCTGAAAACTTTCATATTCATTATCTTGGTTCCCCGCAAATTATAGATAGGGATAAACGTAAATGGCGACCGGATTTCGTTGCTAGGGTTAATATTTATTTAAAACAAATTGTTAGTAGTATTTGCCCAGATATTATCCATGTGCTTTTTGGTATCTACCTAATTGAAGGATTAGAGATTGAAAGCTTAAAAGTACCTTGCTGCGCCACAATACATAGCGTACCACCTAGAGAATGTAGTAAGACTTGGAACGGAGATCAACTATTCCAATATACTATTGAGCAGGTGAGACTAAATATTATTAAAATTGTTCACTATCGTAGGCTTTTACGTCACAAATATCAGGCATACATTGCTGTGAGCTACAGATTTGGTAATGAACTATCTAAAATACTTCCTAAAGCAAAAATTGTTCCTATTGAACATGGGTTTCCTATCCCATCTAGAGCTTTTTCTTCATACCAAAGTATTGATACCTGCCGTCTACTTACTATCGGTGCTTACATTCCCCATAAAGGGCAACATTTAATAGTAGAAACCGCCGCCCAATTGCGCGATCGCGGATTAGACTTTTCTTGGACGATAATTGGAACTATCCGCGTCCAAAAATACTATCACTACTTACAAAAACGAGTAGCCGACTTGGGTTTAAACAAACATATTACTATTAAAGCTGATGTTCCTAGGCAAGAAATTGACACAGCCTATGCTGGTAGCGATATCTATGTTCAACCTTCTTTAGAAGAAGGCTTTTGTTTTACAGCTTTAGAAGCAGCCTTTTATCAATTACCAATTGTTGGTACTAATGAAGGTGCGATTCCAGAAATTATCCGTAGAGGACAGGGTATATTAAGTGAGCCATCAGTATTGTCATTAGTAGAAGCAATACTTGAGATCCAATCTCAGCCCACAAAATTCAGTTACACAGAAGCACAACTCACTGCTTTGATCAACCACTATTCTTGGCAACGAATGACAGACGAGTTACTTGCACTTTATCAATCTTTAATAAAATCAGCTTGAATTCTTAAACCAACAAAAATGAGATACTGCTAAGTTTTATGAAAGTTTTAATGGTTATTCCTGCCGTAGGCAATGTTTATGGCGGTCCTACCAAAATTGTCCTTGAATTGGCTCAAGCTGTAGGCAATCTCGGTCATGATGTTGATATTGTCACTACCCCAGCTAATGGCGCTACTAATTTAGATGTACCCCTCTACAAGTGGATAGATGAGAAAAAGTACCGCATTCAATACTTTTCCTACTGGGATATAGGTGACTATAAAATTAGCTTGTCTCTAACTAAATGGTTATTTCAGCACGTAACCGACTACGATTTGGTACATACCAATGCCGTATTTTCTTACCCAGTTTTACCCGCTCACTGGGCTTGTCAATTTCACAAAATTCCTTACATCATGACCCCCCACGGGATGCTTGAGCCTTGGGCAATGGCATACAAAGCTCAAAAAAAGCGTTTGTACTACAAGCTACTTGAAAAACCTGCGCTCCAAAAAGCTGCGGCTATTCAGATAACTGGCTCTCCTGAAGCTAATAGCATCAAGTCTTACGGGATTGAGACACCAATGATTTTTGTTGCTAATGGCATTCATCGCCACGATTGTGAAACTCAAATAGATCCAGAGGTTTTTTATCAAGAGTTTCCTCATACCCTCAACAAAACCTTAATTATCTTTTTAGCTAGGATTGACCCCAAAAAAGGGTTAGATTTGCTGGCTAAGGCTTTTAGTCAAGTTTATGCTCAGTTTCCCCAGGCTCACGTGATTGTTGCAGGTCCCGACAATACCGGGTTTTTGCCTACTGTCCAAAATTACTTTGCCGAATCCGGTTGTTTGGAAGCCGTTACTTTTACTGGAATGCTTACAGGGAAGATTAAATATGCTGCCTTGGCTGCGGCAAGTATATACGTTGCTCCATCCTACTCTGAAGGATTTAGTATGTCAGTTTTAGAAGGTATGGCGGCAGGTTTGCCCTGTATAATCACCACAGGTTGCAATTTTCCCGAAGCAGGGGAAGCCAAGGCTGCTTATATAGTCAAAGTTGATGCTGATGAGATTGCAGAGAAACTGATTTATTGTCTTAAAAATCCTCAGCCAGCCAAAGAAACAGGCGATCGCGCTCGTAGGCTAATTCTGGAACAATATACTTGGGAACGCATCGCTATCGATCTGCAAGCTGCCTATACAGCAATTATCAAGCAAGAATCTGTACCTACATTTCATTAATTAGAATAACCTATTAACGAATGAGCCATGATTGAATCCGTAACCCCGCTCATCCTTACTTTTAACGAAGCGCCTAATATCGACCGCACTCTTCAGCGTTTAAAATGGGCAAAAACAATTGTAGTTATTGATAGCTACAGTACAGATAAAACTATAGAAATATTACAATCTTATTCCCAAGTACAACTATTTCAACGCTCATTTGACACTCATGCAACTCAGTGGAACTATGGGCTAGAACAGGTGAAATCAGAGTGGGTGCTTTCCTTAGATGCAGACTATATAGTAACTGATGAATTGCTTGCTGAAATTAAAGAATTACCAGTAGATTTAAAATTAGATAGCTTTTTAATTAATTTTAAATATTGTGTTCTTGGCAAGCCACTACGCGGTACATTACTTCCACCTCGTGTAGCCTTATTTAGAAAAACAAAAGCCATTTATATAGATGATGGACATACTCAGTTACTGCGGGTAGATGGTAATGTTGGTGGTAAGCTTTCATCCTATATTCATCACGACGATCGCAAGTCTCTGAGTCGTTGGCTATGGGCGCAAGATAGATACATGATTATTGAAGCTAAAAAGTTACTAGAAACTCCTACGAGCGAACTTAGTTTTGGCGATCGCATCCGTAAGCAGAAAATTATTGCCCCCTTCTTGATTTTATTTTACTGTTTGATCCTTAAACAAGGCATACTAGATGGCTGGGCTGGCTGGTACTATGCCTTTGAGCGAATGCTAGCTGAAACTTTACTTTCGATTCGTCTGATAGAAACTGAGAAGCTGTACAAAGATTGATATTTAATGAATAAATAGTAGTTGATGACGTTTCACTATAAGCGCAAGAGGAACTATTTTTGGTGTTTGGCAATCTCTGTAATGGTTTGGGCGCTGGTTGGCTTTATTCCTATACGTATAGCGATCGCCAAAATCTATGCCCCTTACCCTCAAGCAGTTTTCACCTTGGGTGGCGATTTGCAGCGAGAAATATTTACGGCTCAATTTGCTCAATTACATCCAACTTTAGAAATCTGGGTTTCTTCTGGATCACCCTCCGATGGTACAAATTGGGCTTTTGGTATTGCTGGTATTTCCCCCGCACGAGTCCATATCGATCGCCGTGCTGTTGATACCTTTACTAACTTTACTTCTCTAGTTGCCGATTTCAAAAACCGCAAATTTCAGCATCTATACTTAATCACTGCTGACTATCATATGCGACGAGCCAAAGCGATCGCAACTTTCATCTTTGGTAGTCAAGGTATTGCCTTTACTCCTATCTCAATTCCCACCGACAAACCCGTCGAACCTTTGTGGCGGGTGCTGCGTGACGTTTTTCGAGCATTGCTGTGGATATTTACAAGGCATACGGGAGCTAGTTTAAATCAGTAACATAATTTAGCTTGTCTCTAAAGGCGATCCTAAAAATTACCAACCAAAGTGCGATCGCAATAATTACAGACTACAGCTTACTATAAGTAATAATTATCTTGCCCGTTCTAGTTAAGCCGGAGACTAACGCCCTTGAAAAAAGCATTAATTTGTGGAGTATCAGGTCAAGATGGAGCGTACTTAGCGCAGCTACTCCTAGATAAAGGCTACATCGTCTGCGGCACGTCCCGCGATGCTCAAATATCCTCTTTTCCCAACCTCGTCCGTTTGGGTATCCGAGATCGCTTGAAGCTAGAATCCGTCGCCCTTAATGATTTTCGTAGTGTATTGCAGGCACTGGTCAAAATTCAACCTGATGAAGTTTATAATTTAGCCGGACAAACTTCCGTTGGTCTTTCCTTTGAGCAACCTGTAGAAACATTGGAAAGTATCTCCATCGGCACTCTCAACTTACTAGAGGCAATTCGCTTCCTAAATAAACCAATCAAATTTTACAATGCTGGCTCTAGTGAGTGCTTTGGCGATAGTAGCGATAAACCCGCCGATGAGACTACTCCTTTTCGTCCTAGAAGTCCCTACGCTGTAGCTAAAGCCGCCGCTTTTTGGCAAGTTGCCAATTATCGCGAAGCTTACGGTTTATTTGCTTGTTCTGGTATCCTCTACAACCACGATTCACCTCTACGTCCAGAACGCTTTGTCACCCAGAAAATTGTCTCCTCCGCTTGCCGTATTGCCCAAGGCAGCCCAGAACAACTATATTTAGGCAATATTTCTATTCAGCGCGATTGGGGATGGGCTGCCGATTATGTAGAGGCTATGTACCTAATGTTACAGCAACAGCAACCCGACGATTATGTAATTGCCACCGGTGAGAGTTACTCATTGGAAGATTTCATTGCTGCAGCTTTTAATTGTGTGGGCTTAGACTGGCGTGAGTATGTTGTCAGCGATGCTAGTTTATTTCGTCCTACTGATATTGCAGTTGGTAGAGCTAACCCGGCTAAAGCTAAAGAAAAGTTGGGATGGCAAGCAAAACACAAGCTTAAAGATGTAGTTCAAATGATGATGCAAGCAAAACAAGCAGATTTAATTAAATAATTGCCATCCCGTCCTAGCAATAAAAATCATTCTGGCAAATTTTTTAAGTATGAGAATTTTCAAGCGATACTAAAGTCAGTTTCAAAAAGGCTCCAGTAGATATAGCTCAATGCGTCTAAATAATTACACTGTTGGCACTTATACTCCCGGTGCAACCCTCGTTCGACAACTTCTCTGGTACTTTATTGGCTCTCCCTTATTTCGCAGTTATTGGCTACCTTTTACGGGCTTTAAAGTTTGGCTTTTACGTCGCTTTGGCGCAGAAATTGGGCAACAAGTAACAATTAAACCCGGCGTAAAAATAAAATTTCCTTGGCGTTTGACCGTCGGCGATTATGTGTGGATTGGGGAGAGTGCTTGGCTAGATAATGTTGTTCCCATTACAATTGAGAGCCATGTTTGCCTCTCTCAAGATGTTTATTTGTGTACGGGAAATCATGACTATAGCGATCGCAATTTTAAACTTATTCCTGCCCCAATTTATATCGAGCAAGGTAGCTGGATCGCTGCGCGTGCGGTCGTAGGTCCTGGTGTTACTGTAGGCGCAGGGGCAGTTTTAGCTTTGGCTAGTGTTACGGGGCGGAGTCTTCAACCTATGACTATTTATGCTGGTAATCCTGCTCAACCCTTAAAGCAGCGTATAATTTAATACTTGTTGGTTTGTTTTTCTAATTTATAAGCAGAGCAGCGATCGGCAAGGTTAAGTTTCATGCCAGTATCAGCATACAAGCTATAGCTTTATTTTTAAACTTCTTTATTTGCTTAGAAAGGCTGAAGTAGTAAAAAAATAGCCTAAGAAAGGCATGAAATTCAATTTTGTGCTACCGTAGCCTCTAATAAATATTAGTATCAATAAAAATAGCAGTCTCAGCAGAATTACACTTGCATCAAAATAAAATGTAAGCTAAATTCCTCTTGTGATTTTTATTGTGCAAACCTACCTTTTTGCTACTCATCGATCTGGAGTTGAACTTAATTGTCTCAACTGATGATTCTCTATGTTTTCTTATTTTTCTATAGCGAAGTAATTTGTAATAATTTTTAATAAAAACTTAAGTTTTTGTTAAAAATCAAAAAAATAAGCAATTAATATCAGTAAATATTGATCGCATAGAAACATTTTTTTAGAATAAAAGGCTGGAAAGTTGCGGATGCTAGAGAAAGATTTGTCAAAGCCTGCTCAGACTAAACTAAAAGTAGTAAAGCAAAAAAATGACAATAAAACTGAACTGCATAGTTATTTTAAACTATCTATTTTTACCCAATTTTATCCTCCAGATTATGCAGCCACAGGTCAACTAATTGAAGAATTAGCTATTCAATTAGGGGAACTAGGAATAAATGTAAAAGTGTTCACAGGACAACCAGGCTATGCTTTTAAAAAAGATTCTGCTCCCCTAAAAGAACGGCTAGATAAAATACTAATCCGGCGAAGTCGTACTACCAGATTTTGGAATTCACGCATTCGCGGCAAAGCTATTAACGGAGTTTTATTTTGCCTAAGATCGGGGTTGCACTTGCTCAAAGCAGCAGGTAGAGGGGATATTTTATTAATTACTACTGCCCCACCCTTTCTACAAGTTTTGGGCTACCTAGCTAACCTCTGCTTCGGTACGCCTTATGTATGCCTAATTTATGACTTGTACCCAGATGTCGCTGTAGAACTAAAAGTAGTCTCTGCCGAAAACTGGTTAGTGATGGGCTGGAATTGGCTGAACAAAAAAATTTGGCGACAAGCACAAAGTATTGTGGTGTTGAGTCATACAATGAAAGAGCGAGTGAGTGCCAAATGCCCAGAAGTTAGAGACAAAATTTCTGTAATCCACAACTGGGCTAACCCGGATTGGATTGTGCCAATTGTTAAAGAAAACAACTGGTTTGCTCAAAAACACGATTTAGTAGATAAGTTTACTGTAATGTATTCAGGAAACATGGGTCGCTGCCATGAAATGGATACGATTATGTCCGCAGCTATACAACTACAAAACGAGGACATTCAATTTGTTTTTATTGGCGGTGGGGCAAAGCATCAAATCTGCGTCCAACAAGTTAGCAAACTAAACTTGCCTAATTGCCGGTTTTTGCCTTATCAAGAAAAGCACGTTTTACCTCACTCATTGACGGCTTGCGATTTATCTCTAGTCAGCATTAGTTCGGGGATGGAAGGATTAGTTGCGCCTAGCAAACTTTATGGTATCTTAGCGGCAGGTCGTCCAGTCGCAGCGATTTGTGAGCCACATTCCTACTTGAAGTTGCTCCTATCAGAGGCCAATTGCGGTGCAACCTTTAACAACGGAGATGGAACAGGACTTGCAAAATTTATTCGTCGCCTTGCTCAAGATCGAGAACTAGCTACTAATATGGGTACGGCAGGGCGACAGTATTTAGAGTCTAATTTTACCCCAGAAATTATTGCTCAAGAGTATTCAAAGTTATTGCGTAAAGCAATAATCAAGTCACAACAAGTCAGTAGTGCAGGTAAGGATGTAAATTCTGTAACCAGTGTTAGTTTTATTACAGAAATTACTAAAAAAGAAGACATTGAACGCTAAACTAGGTGAAATTTGCAATTGAACACGGATCAGAACTTTGTCCTTCACCGGATCGCTAATTAGTAGCTAACTTATGGAAGAGCAACAACGAACGCAGCCATCAAGCTTTGAGAAAAATGGCAAATACTCACAGCCATTGCAGCCGACTTATCCAAATTCTTTACCAAACAATGTTAATCAGTCTGGTGATGACCTGGATTTACGGCAGCTATTAACAATAGTGCGCCGCCGAGTAGTAGTGATTGGGAGCGTAGCGATTTCTATTGCTGTTAGCGTTGGCTTTTGGACTTTTACTCAGCAACCCAAGTACGAAGGCACGTTTAAACTTTTAGTTGAGCCTGTAACTACAGAAAATAAACTAGAAGGACTAACGCAAATTCCTGGTGTAAGTCCTAATTTGCAGCAAGAAGGCTTAGATTACAGTACGCAGATTCAGGTTTTAATCAGTCCTGAATTAATGGCTCCAATTATTAGCAGACTATCTCAGCAGTATCCAGATATTGATTACAAGTCAATGCTGGAAGATATGACAATTGCACGCTTTGAAAAAACAAAAATTTTAGAAGTTAGCTATCAAGATACCGAACAAGAAAAAATTCAGTTTGTGCTGCAACAATTGGCTAAAGATTATTTGAGGTATAGCCTCCAAGAGCGGCAAACAAATCTGCGCCAAGGAATTCAGTTTGTAGATGTGCAATTACCCGAATTGCAGTTGCGAGTCAATAGTCTGCAAAGACAACTCCAACAATTTAGACAGCAATACAACTTTATAGACCCAGAAGTTAAAGGTCAGCAACTATCCCAGCAAGTAGATAACGTCCAATTACAGCGCTTGGATGCTCAAAAAGAACTAGCAGAAACTCGTTCACTGTACGCAAGTTTCCAGGCTCAATCGGGTGCAGCACTCGCTGATAACCCAGCATTCTATGCGGCTACAAATTCCCAGGAGCGATCTGATACGGCGCAAGCACTTAAAGAAGCTCCTGTTTACCAAAAATTAGTAAGTCAGTTGCGTGATATAGAAAGTCAAATCGGGGCAGATTCAACGAGATTTCAAGATGATAGCCCAAGTATGGTGACGCTACGCAGTAAACGCGAGAACTTATTTCCAGTGTTAAGGGCAGAAGCGCAACGGATATTAGGTAATAAGTTAGTAGAACTAGCAACAAAAATTTCTGGATTAGAAGTACGTTTAGCAGAAATTAGCCAAGCAGAAAACACATTAAATCAATCCGTCGAGCAATTGCCGACTTTAGCTCGTCAATATACAGACTTGCAAAGAGAATTGAAAGTAGCAACAGAAAGCTTGAATCGATTTTTAGAAAAACGTGAATCCTTACAGATAGAAAATGCCCAAAATGAAATTCCCTGGCAAGTAATTGCTGCCCCTAAAGTCGAAAAAGAACCAATTTCCCCTAATATTAAGCGTAATTTAGTATTAGGTGCGATCGCTGGAATTATGGCAGGAGTGGCGGCGGCGTTACTCGCAGAAAGGCTAGATAATGTCTTCCACACTCCTGAAGACCTGAAAGAATTAACAAAATTGCCGCTACTTGGCATAATTCCCTTTAATAAGGGTCTTAAGCAACTCGCACCTTTAGCTCAGGCAAAGGTGGAAAAGAAAGCAGAAGGCTATAAGTTGGTGTTGCCTAGTATAAATAACACCCAAAATGAAAGTTACTTTCCTTTTGTTGAGTCTTTTCGTTCTCTGCATACCAATATCAACTTCCTGGGCTCAGATACACCCATAAATTCATTAGTGGTTAGTTCCGCCCAAAAAGGTGATGGCAAATCTACAGTATCGGTACAACTAGCCCAAGCCGCCGCTGCAATGGGGCAAAAAGTGCTACTTGTGGACGCTGATATGCGCCTGCCGCAAATTCATTCGCGCCTAGGCTTGCCCAACGAACAGGGATTGAGCAATATTATCTCTACTAATTTACCTGTATATGAAGCGATTCAGCGATCGCCTTTATGGGACAACTTGTTTGTCATCACATCAGGTCAAATTCCCCCCGACCCCATCAAGCTGCTCTCCTCCAAAAAGATGCAGAATATTATGGAGGAATTGCGGACTGAATTTGACTTAGTAATTTACGATACCCCACCAATACTAGGACTTGCCGATAGCAGTATAGTTGCGACTCATACCGCCGGAATTATGCTAGTAGTTAGAATGGCAAAAACCGATCGAACTGTTGTCAGACAAGCATTAGATGGTCTAAAACTCTCGCGCGCCAATGTCTTGGGACTGGTAGTTAATGGCGTGAAAAAACATAGTGGTAATGCGTACAATTACTACTATTACAAAGCCCAAACTCCAAGCGTTAATTCATGAACTATTAACTAAAGTGAAGTATAAAACCGCTCCACGCCATCTGCTACTAATAGCATTGGCTTCAAGTATGGTAGGTAGAGCGAGTCCCGTATCTGCCACGCCTATTAGTAATTCGTGGCAACAGCTTGTCAGCCGCAACCTGCCTCCGGGACGGGTGATGCGTCTACCATCTCAAAATTGGTTCATAGCTCATGTAGGTCAGCCCAATAGCAGGTATATACAAGTTACTCCAGCAAATCAGCCTAATCTAACAGTTAATATATTTAACTGCCCTGAGCAAATAAAATCTTGTTTGGTAGGAAGTGTAACAGTAAGCGATCGCAAATTAGCTAGTGCAACAAAAGAATTAAAAAAATATCAACAAGTTGCTACACCAATTACCCTAGGTAAAAATTTGCGTGGTTATTTACTAACCACTCCCGAACTTTCATCAATCCTGTGGGAGCAACAAAAGCAAACTTATACCGTTACACAGCAAGCATCGCCGCAAAACTTAATTGTGATGGCAAGGGAAGTTGCCAATTCTCCCCTAATCCACAGTACAAAGGCATTGTCCGCGATCTCTAGTGAGGGATTAAAAATACCTGTGCAATTAGCACAAGCAACATCAAAACCCCGAAAGAACTCGCCATTGGCAACTCGTCACCCAGTATTGACCACCGCCGAACAACTAGGTCAAGGAGAAATTTTAGTTAATTCACGTTACCGCCAATCTTTTCCGGCGGGAAATGCTAGTGATACTGGTTTAACAGGTCAGCCGACTTTAGGTATTGCTTGGGGCGTAACAGATAACCTAGAACTAACGCTAGATGCTCAAACTGTTGATAATTCAGGCCCTGGTTCTCAAGGCAGCTTTGATGTTAAAAGAATTAATGCCGATGACACTAGCCCTAATTTCTTTCAAGAAATTACTTTCCAAGGCAAGCAAAGAATTTGGGAAAACTCGTCTGGGACGCAAGCCTTGAGCGGTGTAATTGCTTTTTCTACAGGACTGCAAGGACGACCTTACCGCTTTACCGATGCCACAACTGGGGCGATCGCCAGCCAGGGTAAAAATAGTGGACTTGTTACTTCCCTGGAACTACCTTATACAATTTCTCAGGGCGATCGCTTGCAGTTGACGTTATCCCCGAAAATTGCTTTTCTGCCTGACAGCCATGCCCTTTATTTTAGTACACCACCAGTTAGCGATCCTGGTTCGTTTGGGACAACTTTTGGTGTAGCTGGCGGCGTTACTTATCGAGTTTTACCCCGACTTTTACTCTGGGGTGATGCTTTTGTACCTTTTACGGGTAATAACTCAATTAATCGTGAAACTGGACTTCCGGCTCGTACCGTTGCTTTTAATGCAGGCTTGCGTTACCTAGTCAATCCCCGGTTAGCAACCGATTTATTTGTTTCAAATACTTTAGGCAATACCGGAGCGATGTCGATAGTAGGCGATCGCGCTTATACTTCTTTGGGTTTGGGCGTAACATTTTTACCAGGAGCTACTAGCGCCAATCGTAGCTACGCTCAGAGCTTTGACCCAACTCAAGAGCCGCCACCTAGTAGCCCTGCCGGGTTTGCCTTTTTAGATGGCGGTACTGTTGCAAATCAACAATTACTCCTTAATCTCGCAGGTGGGAGTCAAGGAATACTAACTTCTTTGCGCTACGGGCTATTAGACGATCTAGAATTTGGTATTTTTCTTGACTATGTTTCCGGCATCATCGACGAATCGGAATTTGGTTTTAGCGGCAAGATTAGATTTCTCCATCAAGCTGATGGCGATCCCTTTACTCTTAGTGCTGTAGCAACCTTGGCACGCTCCAACAACGTGCTAATTAACCTTATAAATGATAATCGCAATGAGTTCGAGCAAAGAAACTTAGATAAAGGTGGGTTTGCTTTTAGTAACGAAGGAGAAGGAGAATTATTTATTGTTAGTCTTTCTGCGCCCATACATTATCAATTTAGAGGCGGCAGTGCAGTTTGGTTAACTCCTACCTTGGGATATATTCAACGTAATGGCTTACAAATTGCTGGGTTCAATTTGGGCGGCTCGGTAGCGCTAAATAGAGATTTAGATGCGATCGCTGAAGCGGGAATCAATTTCACAAGTGGCGGTAATGTCTTTACAGGCGACAATCTAGAAAACGCTATTCCTTGGAGTGTTGGTTTACGCTGGCAACCATCAGCTTTATTTGGTATTTCGGAAAATACTCCTCAACTAGAAGCTTATTTAACTAATAGAGTAGGTTCCTCACCTTTTGAAACTTTGCGAGTTCGAGCAGATAACGATCTTGCTATTGGTGTAGGTTTGGTGTTACCAATCCAGTTTTAAAAGATGAGCGATTTCGCCCCTTGGACACCTCTCCATGCCAGCTTGCACCGCACCCTGAGAGTGCGCCATCTCCTCCCCCAAAATCAGCGCTTACTAATTGCTGTATCCGGGGGTCAAGATTCTTTATGTTTAATCAAACTCTTACTAGACTTGCAACCTAAATGGAACTGGAAGCTGGCGATCGCCCACTGCAATCATCGCACTCGCACCGATTCTACGGACAACGCCCTCCACGTCAAAAATCTGGCTAACGCTTGGTCAATCCCCTATTACGGTGCTACTGCTGACTATTCCTTACAGAGCGAAGCCGCCGCTAGACAATGGCGTTACGAAGCTCTAAGTGAAGTCGCACTAGGCAACGATTACAAGTACATTGTTACCGGACATACCAGTAGCGATCGCGCTGAAACTTTGCTCTACAACTTAATTCGTGGTAGCGGAGCCGATGGCTTGCAAGCACTTACTTGGCATCGCTTGCTCGATTCTGGACTCCAACTAATCCGTCCCTTACTCCAAATTCAAAGATCCGCAACTGCTCAATTTTGCCAAGATATGCAGTTGCAAGTCTGGGAAGATAGTACAAATCTTGACCTAAAATACGCCCGTAACCGGATTCGCCACGAATTATTGCCGTATTTACGCAACTTCAACCCCCAAGTAGAAATCGCCTTAGCCCAAACCGCCGAACTATTGCATTCTGAAGTAGAGTACTTAGAACTTGCCGCCCAGCAATTGTACGCGCAAGCTAGTCACGAGCAAGAGCCGCTAAAACTAAATTGTCAAGTATTGCAAGCTTCGTCCCTAGCGCTGCAACGCCGAGTCATGCGCCAAATTCTGATTCAAGCGCTCGATCGTAGTCCTAGCTTTGAGCAAATCGAGAAACTAATATTCCTAGTTTCCGCCCCCAATAAAACCCAAACCGATCCTTTTCCTGGAGGAGCGATAGCCAAAGTAGAAAATGGCTGGATCTACTTAATTACAGCCTAGACAACGTTATTTAACAACTTCTCCCGGATTTGCTTTACTTGAAGAATTTGCTCGTCAGGAACCTGCATTTGGTCAATATTAGAAGAAATCGCCTCTAGTTTACCCCTTAACCCATTTAAATTATCTTGAATAGGTTGGAGCATTTCTTGGTAAATATCTACTTTACCTAAGCATTGCGCCGCTACTGCCGCTTGAGAGCGCAAGTTTTCCTCCAACTCTTGCAATTGGTAGCGAACTGTTTGCTGCGTGTTAATTTGGCGATCGCCATCTACTTGCAGTTGCTGAATATGCGCCTCCAACTGAGTAATTTCCTGTTCCAGCTTTTGCAGTTCTTTTGCTTGTTGCTGCTTTATTGTCTCAATTTGCGTGAGAAGCGGACGCAAATCAATTTTTAAGTCCTCCTCTCTACTGGATGGAGTAATTCCTTGCCGCCTCCACAGCACCGATTGATGCTGATCTAAGATTTGTTTACGCTCCTGCAAGTTTTGGCGCTGACCAACTAAAGTTTGATTCAAAAATTCATAAGTATCCCGTTCATCGGCTAATTCAGTTTCTAGCCTAGAGAAGCCATTATCGCTCTTTTGACCTAACTTTTCTTGCAACTCATCAATATGTTGCTGTAAAAGCCTAAGTTCTTCCTCTTGGTCATTGACAAAACGGGAAGCACCTTCTAAATCTCGTTGTAAATCTTGTACTATTTGCTGTAGTTGGTTTAAAGACAATTGTTCTAAGGTGTCTGTATCTACCTTCTGGACGCTATTAAGCTCTACAGGAGCAACTAGGCGATGTAGTTGGTGATAAATTTCCTCTTGCTTGCGTAACTTAATTGCCAAAATTTGAGCGTACTCTTGCTTGTTATTGAGTGCTGATTTTTGCACCTTTAATTCTATTAAAACCATATCCAAAGACTTTTGAGCCGAATCCCACTCGGTTTGACGGCTAGTCAACATCGACCTAAGACTATCTACTTCTCCTTGCTGAGAATCCGCGATCGCACGTTGCTGCTCGAATTGCTGCCAATGGTAGCTCAGAATATTTTGCTGGCTATCAACTGCCTCTGTAAAAAAATCTAGCTGTTCTTTTAAAGCTACTTTGGGGGCAGTATTACGCGCCAAAAGATCAAGTAGTTGTTGCAATTGCTGCTTAGTACCGTCGTCTAATACTGTACCTTGCTGCTCCGCCAAGCGGCGCTGTTCGCCCCGCAAGTGATCCCAAGCACCGGCTAATTCGGTACGATTGCGCTCAACTTCTGCTTGCAGTTGTTCTATATTATGTTGCGCGGTAGCAAAGGCTTGTTTCCTTTCTTCTAGACGCTGAGAGTCTTCCTCTATATCTTGAATCTCGTCTAGCCGCGCCTCCAACTCCATGTTGCGGCGGTTCAATTCCTCACTTTGATAAGTTAAAGACTGCTTCCATTGCTCAATTTCTTCTTCTTGACCTTTAGCTTTTTCCATTTGGCGGGAAAAACTTTGCAATATTCCCACCAAGGGGCGACCAGCCTCGCGTATTTGCTGCGCCTGTCTATTAGCATTTAAGTCAGCTAGAACCAACACCCCAATATTAAAATTGTTGGCTTCCTCACTTGAAATCGCTTCTTCTCCCTGCACGGCAGCCCAGCTTTGATCTGGTCGTTGGTAAGCAAGCAACTTTAGTTCTGCCTTAGCCGAACCCATAAATCCACTCTTACTTTTTTGCTTTTGTACTTCTGCTAAATACAGCACGCCGATCGCCCTCTTAAATATACCTAGTGTCCGATTTTGGCGGCTAAACCTTATTGTTTAGTCCATCTGCATTAAACTTAGTTGAAAAGCAAAACAAAGAGATTTTTTCCTCTTATCTTGGCTTGCAGACTATACCAGCAAAACTGTCTTGCTTTTATTTTGGACTAACTAAGGCAATCCTAGCCACTTATAAACTCTAAAATTACTGAAATGCAAATTATTTGTTACAAATTAGCAACTAAGCTCCAAGCGTCTAAGTAATGATTAAATTGTTTCATCTTTGTTCCTTGCCCCTGAGATTTATTATTTTTAACTTTTTGCCACCGCTAGCTATTAAATACAAAAAATTTGAATAAATTTTTACGTGCGTAGAAACATTTTTCTATTAACCCTAGGCAGAATCAACTCAGACAATAACACTGATTGAAATCATGAAAGCATTAGTTAAATACGATCGCAACCTAAATGAAGTCGATATCCGCAGTATCTTATAGTTGATTTAGCTAGAGCTAACTTGCGAACTGTTTGCCAGAAGGCGATCGCGCGATCGCATTGCCCCAAATCAAGAATATCAATCCAAGCCTAGGATTACACAGTTCTCTATCTTTGCCAACTCGTTCTTGGTTTGTCTTTTTCCTCAATGGTCAAATTATCTATGCCACTGACAGCAGTACCAATTTATTTTGCCTGCATAACTACCTCCGTCGTTATCAAGTTTCTCCCACCTTAGTATTTGTATTCTCAGGACATCCCCGCGTAAAGTGCGATCGCGCAAGTGCGAAACTAATTCATCAGCAATGAAGTGTTAACGCTGATATAAGCCAAAATCTTTATAGGGGATATATTAGGTGATCTTGGCATGGATATCAAAAATGGATTCATTGACACTGTAGGCAATACGCCACTAATTCGCTTAAATCGCTTTAGTACTGAAACAGGCTGCGAGATTCTTGGCAAAGCCGAATTTCTTAATCCCGGCGGTTCAGTAAAAGACCGCGCCGCACTGTATATTATTCAAGATGCTGAAGAAAAAGGCTTGCTTAAGCCCGGTGGCACAGTAGTTGAGGGAAGCGCCGGAAATACAGGCATTGGACTTGCTCATATTTGCAACGCCAAAGGCTATAAATGCCTAATTGTGATTCCCGATACTCAGTCGCAAGAAAAAATTGAAGCACTAAAAGTTCTGGGCGCGGAAGTTCGTACTGTACCCGCCGTACCGTACAAAGATCCCAATAACTACGTTAGGCTTTCGGGTAAAATTGCATCAGAGATGGAAAATGCTATTTGGGCAAATCAGTTCGATAATTTGGCAAATAGGCGATCGCATTACGAAACTACAGGTAAGGAAATCTGGGAACAAACCGACGGTAAGGTTGATGTTTGGGTAACTGCTACGGGAACTGGCGGGACGCTGGCAGGGGTATCTATGTACCTCAAAGAAAAAAATCCAGCAATTAAAACCGTCTTAGCAGATCCTATGGGTAGCGGACTTTATAGCTACGTCAAAACGGGCGAACCCCACGCCAGTGGTAGCTCGATTACTGAAGGTATTGGCAATAGCCGCGTCACTGTTAATTTAGTCAACGCTTTTATAGATGATGCTATTCAAATAGGCGATTCTGAATGCGTCCGCGTTGTTTACAGGTTACTGCAAGAAGAAGGGCTGTTTCTGGGCGGTTCTACAGGTATTAACGTCGGTGCCGCAGTACAGTTAGCAAAACAACTAGGCCCAGGACATACAATTGTTACTATCTTATGCGATAGCGGTACTCGCTACCAGTCGCGTTTGTTTAACCGAGAGTGGTTAGCCCAAAAAGGACTTTTGCACGGGTTAACAGCACAAAATTAAAATAATATCTTATCCCCTCTCCTAAAAAAAGAGGGATATTTAGACTAAATAGATTAACTAACGGATACATTATGATTTTTGGAGCGAGGATGCCTACTATAAAAATTATTTTATAGATAAAGATTGGATATTTTAAAAATTATGTTTAATTAAAAATTACGGAATAACGAAATAATGCATGAATCAAATTTTAGCAAAAAGAGCATAATTAGTTTTAAGTTGATCAATTGTAAAAATATAATAAAAGTTATTTAAAAGCGGAGATTTTTTGGTATTATTTACAACGGATAAAAGTTGGAGTTAACAAGTGCGATCGCAATGACCATTTACTTTTATAAGGTGAATGAACCTTACGGGTGCTTTTCCAACTTTTCCCCCCATAGTATTCAATTGCAGGGCGAGAAATGGAAAACAGTTGAACATTATTATCAGGCGCAAAAATTTCTAGGAAGCATAGACGAAGAAAACTCATTAATAATTAAATCTGCACCTACACCAGAACAAGCCGCCGCTTTGGGACGCGATTGTCGCCGTCAATTGCGCTCAAATTGGGAACAAATCAAACTTCAAGTGATGCGAAAGGCGGTACTACAAAAGTTTTTGACTCATCAAGATATTCAAGCAATATTATTATCTACCGCCGACGTGCTAATAGTAGAAGATTCACCGAATGACTATTACTGGGGTTGTGGAAAAGCTAAAACTGGCGATAACCATTTAGGCAAAATATTGATGAGTGTTCGTGAAGAAATCAAAAGCAAACTTTAGGAGCGTTTCCTAAATTTTGCAATTACTGAAAAACTAATTTAATAATTAAGTATAAGAAGCATCTCTAGCAAACTTAATATAAAGTACATATTAAGTTAAGAGGTAAAAAGTGCTGTAAATTTATTATTTATCCTATATACAGCAAGACCCAACTTTCCTTAAAAGTTATATTTCCTCAAATGCTTATAATAAAAGCGCTCCAACTAAAAGCAATAGTACTCAGCTTTCTATTGCACTAATTTAGGGCAACCATAAGTAAAACCGCCGAAGGACGGAAATCCCTCAGTTACTAGCAAGTTAAGTGTTGTTACTTGAAACTTGAGCTATAACCATCGGCTCAGTCAATATAATTAAAAGGCAGCCTCAAATAAAATCTGTGTTATGGCGATTATTGCCCTAAAAGCTTGGTATTTAGACAAGTACGAGCCGCTTCAAGAATTACAAAAACGCAACCACGATTTGAGACTCAGTAAGAACAGCTTACTCAAATCGGCGCTCAGAGCAGATTTTCTGGAGGACAGCGAAGGAATCAAAAAATCGGGATGGTTTCAACGCTACCTAGATGGGGAAGTTGTCGAATTTTATATTGAAGGTAGTGGCGGCTACACGATCGCAAATATTGATATTAGTAGCCACGAAATCTATTTTATCAAGCAGACAACAATAGCTCAGATGGAGCCGACAATTTTTTTGTGCCATCAAAACGAGTACGCAGACTCTAGTCAAATACTGAGAGAATCCTTAGATAAGGTACTAGAAAACTTAAATAAGCGATCGCGTTTCCCTATAAGTTTAACTGAGTCTCCACGTCCAGGTAATAGCCCTGTGCGACTAAGCAGCACCGCCACGCGCAAAATTCGTAAATGCCTGTTATTTATCGCTGACGGTACGCCAATTGCTCAAATTGAAGGCAAAACTGCACAAATAATTTTGAGTCCTAGCGTATGTGTAGAAATTGGGTATGCTATTTCTAGCAAGCGTTCTGAGCAAATTTTAATTGCTCAAATGTCACGCCCGGAACTATCAGGAATATATCCTTTTGAACTACCAAGTTATCAATCTTTACCATTTAATGACAGCGCCGAACTAGATAAATTACTACCACAAGTAATTGAAACGCAGTTGCAGCGATTTAACTTATTTTCCTAAGAGCCATGAATGGGCAAGGATAAAATCAGCTAGAAATGGCAATAATAGTAGATAGTAAAGCAATTGAAATATTAGCAGTAAGCGCCCCAATCCTATCTCTTGAGGTGCTTGCTTGTTGTAGAACGCCTACGTAGTTACGGTAGACTTATAGGCTATAGCAAAAAGTAGTTTTATTGAAAAATGTACACAGCATCAGAAACCTCTACGATCGCCTTAGTTGTGCTGGTAGCTTGCAGTATACTAGGTTGGGGATTTTACCGAGCTAAACCTTTAGGCAAAGTAGGAATTTTGACTTGGTTGCAGTCGGTAGTTTTAACTGCTCCTTGGTTATTATTTTTAGGCTTATTTACCGCCGGTATTTATATAAATATTGTGGGTATTCTATTAATAGTCGTAGCTTCAACAGTGGCGTACATAGCGATCACAAATCAGCTAAGAAGCCAAAATCAAACAACGCCCAGTCTTACTCCTCCAATTCCAGCCGATACTACGGAGCCAAGCAAACAACCAGAGCCTAGTGTAGTACCGATTCCCTCGGAAGATATGGTTGCAATTAGAGGAATTTTTAGTATTGATACTTATTTTGCTGTAGAGACAATTCCCTATCAAGAAGGAGTGATTGTCAAAGGAAATCTGCGTAACGAACCAGAAACCGTACATAAAAAGCTGACAGCAAACTTGCAAGAAAAATTAGGCGATCGCTATCGGCTATTTTTGGTAGAAAATGTAGATGCGAAACCTGTAGTAATAATTCTTCCCAGTCGTGCGGATGTACGTCCTGTGACGGTAAGTCAGTATATTTTGGCTGTTGCCTTAATATTTGCTACAATTGCGACGATTTTTGAGACGGCGGGTATATTACTAGGTTTTGATTTTTTTACTCACCTAGAGCGCTTTAGAGAAGTTCTACCCATCGGAATAGGTATTATTGTTGTTTTAACAGCACACGAACTTGGTCATTACTTTGTTGCGCGGCGTTACCAAGTTAAACTAAGTCCACCTTTTTTCTTACCAACTTTGCAGATAGGTTCTTTTGGGGCAATTACCCGGTTTGCGTCTTTAGTTCCCAACCGCAAAGCCTTGTTTGATATTGCTTTTGCTGGGCCTGCTGCTGGGGGCTTAATTTCTCTATTGTTGCTGATAATTGGTTTATTGTTATCTCATCCAGGCAGTTTATTTCAAGTCCCTACAGAGTTTTTTCAAGGCTCAATTTTAGTCGGGACATTAGCACGACTAATAATAGGTTCTAATCTGCACAATAGCTTGGTTGACGTAAATCCGTTGACGGTAATTGGTTGGTTGGGTTTAGTAATTACAGCATTAAATTTGATGCCCGCCGGAGTGTTGGACGGGGGGCGGATTGTCCAAGCAATATACGGACGCAAGACGGCAGGACGGGCTACTATAGCAACATTGATTATTTTAGCTGTCGCTTCCTTAGCAAACCCCGTAGCGATGTATTGGGCGATCGCAATTTTATTTTTACAGCGCGACTTGGAACGTCCTAGTCTCAACGAAATCACTGAACCAGACGATACTAGAGCCGCTTTAGGGTTGCTGGCATTGCTAATGATGATTTCTGTCCTTTTGCCTCTAACTCCAGCTTTAGCAGAGCGTTTGGGCATAGGCTAGTAATATGAGTAGAGGCTATGTCCGTTGCATCAATTGTAATTGCAGCATGAGGATGCACATTCTTAACCACAGAAACCCGATGCCGTAGCCAGCTATAACATCGGTTGGCCAGTGCACTCCCAAATATAGCCGACTTAAACCGATAGCAATAATCGCTACTACTGCCAAGATGTAAATAATCCAGGCAAGTTTAGGATAGGCAACTGCTAGCAAGTAAGCTAAAAAGCCGTACAAAACTATAGAACCAAGGGCATGACCGCTCGGAAAGCTAAAGGATTTTTCTGTAATTAAGCGATGCCAAAGTTCGGGACGAGCCTTACTAAAAGCTAGTTTCATCCCCGTATTGAGAATAACTCCCCCTAAACACGCGATCGCAAATATCTTGGCTTCTTGTTTGTAACGCTGCAACCAAAGTATTACCAAACTAACGGCGGCAACCGGAACTACTACGCGGGGGTTGCCAAGTGTGGTAATAGTGAGCATGACCCGATCGAGAATTGGGTTAGAAAACTGATGCAACCATAGCAGCAAAGTTGTATCGAAGGCAAAAGCTTCTCGGTCTAAAACTTCTTCAAATAGCTGTGATAGGATAAAGACAATCAACAAGCAAGTTGCCAGACCCACAGTACCAACAGTAGCAATCAAGGGCGCTATCCGAGGATAGATATTTTGCAACCAAAACGACAGCTTGTGCAACATGAGTAACCGAACAACGCGCTAATTTTAACCTAGGAAAATTTACTGTATCGTCTTCAAAATTTCCCTCTCTGATTATTACTGCAAGGAGAATAAAATAATGATGGCAATACGCTTAACCTAACTCACATCTTGTACCTCAATAAATTGATTGTGATTTTGTAGCTTTTAATTGAAATTTGTGAGCGTTGAATTTCTCTAAGCCGTTGGAATAATTTCATCAACACTAGCAGGGATTTGAGGGCTTTTCTTAAGTAACTGTATCCCCGCCCTGAAATAGTCTATCCAGAATAGAGATAAACCGAATAGACTAATGTAAACCGAAAATCCTTACCAGTGCGGTAAGTCGGCAATTAAGGTTTCTGCGGCTTGACTATCCAAAGGCTTAGAGAAAAAGTAGCCTTGTCCCTGCGCCTGGGTGCAGCATATCTCTCTCAATTGTCCCAGTTGCTCCTCTGTCTCTATTCCTTCAGCAATTACATCTATGCCTAACTTATTCGCTAACATCACAATAGTCTGAACAATCGCTGAATCTTCGCCATCAACCCCCATGCGACTGATGAATGACCGATCGATTTTTAACGCATTCACTGGAAAGCGTTGGAGATAACTTAAAGATGAATAGCCTGTACCAAAATCATCAATATATATTTGAACACCTATGCTTCTCAGTTGCAAAAGCATAGTAGCTGAGGTTTCGGAATTTTCCATAATCGCGCTTTCGGTAATCTCTAGTCTCAAACTACAAGCATCGAGACCACTTTCTTCCAGAATTTGCTCAATTTGCTCAATCAAATTAGGTTGTAAAAACTGTTTGCTCGAGAGATTAACGCTGATGGTCAAAGGGGGAGTCGTGGGAAAGCGCTCTTGCCAAGCACGCGTCTGATAGCAAGCCGAGCGAAGTACCCAGTATCCCAGAGGAACAATCAATCTTGTTTCTTCTGCTATGGGTATAAATTCGGTAGGAGACAACAAACCTCGGCTTGGATGTTGCCAACGTAGCAAAGCTTCAAAGCCTGTAATCTTCCCACTTGCTAAAGATACAATCGGCTGGTAGTGAACCTGAAATTCCTGCTTCATCTCCTCCGGCGTTCCTAGACCCACATTGCCCTTGGAGTAGCTAGGTAATCTGGCTAAAGATTGAACAGCCCGCCGGAGGTCATTTTCTAACTGCAAGAGTGTAACTGCCCTCAGATGCATAGTTTTGTCGAAAACCCGATAGCAGGCTTTACCACTTGCCTTAGCTCGATACATTGCTGTATCCGCATCTCGTAAAATATCCTCTAGCTGTTCATAACCCGTTGGACTCAAAACAATACCAATACTTGTGGTAATAAACACTTCATGTACGCCTAAATTGAAAGGTAAGCTCAGTGATGTTTGAATTCGCTCGGCAACATTAGTCGCTTCTGTAATGTCTTTGATATCTTCAAGCAGAATTGTGAACTCGTCTCCTCCTAGTCGGGACAAAGTATCTCCAGAGCGCAAGCAGTGTTTCAGTCTTTCGGCAACGGTAATTAGTAAGCGATCTCCACTTAGATGCCCGAGGCTATCGTTAATCACCTTGAAACGATCTAAATCAACAAATAGGACAGCAAATATAGAATTCTCATGCCGTTTTGCTCGCTCAACGGTATGCCCTAATCGATTCATAAATAAGGCTCGGTTGGGTAAACCTGTTAGGGCATCATGGAAAGCGTCATGGAGGAGTTGTGACTCCGCCAACTTACGCTCGGTAACATCAGTTTGACAGCCTGCAATGCGGTATGCTTTCCCCTTTGAATCTCGAACTGCCAGTCCCCGGCTCAACATCCAGCGATAAGTACCATTCTGATGCAATATCCGGTATTCACTCTCAAAGTGAGGAGTCAACCCTTCAATGTGGGTTGAAATTTCTATCTTAAATCGCTCGATTTCATCGGGATGTACTAGGTTAAACCATACTTCTGGGCTGTTACAAAACTGCTCATCGTTGCCGAGCATGGACTGCCAACGGGCGGAAAAATAGACCTCGTTTTTTTTCAAATTCCAGTCCCATAGTCCATCTTGAGCGCCACTTACAGCCAGTGTATAACGTTCCTCGCTTACTCTTAATGCGGCTTCAACCTGCTGGCGCTCAACAATCTCGCTTCGTAGTAACTGGTTAGTCGTTCTCAGTTCACGAGTTCGCTCCGCTACTTTAATCTCCAGTTCGTTCTTCGCTTTTTGTAGGGCGGATTCTGCCCGTTGGCGATTGATTAGTTCAGTTTGGGTTTGCAAATAAAGCTCTGACTGCTGGATAGCGATCGCCATATGGGTTGCTAGTTGTTCCAACAAATCAATTTCCCAAGGTTGCCATCGTCGTGGTGCTGAACAGTGATGAGCAATCAGCAGTCCCCACAAATTGTCTCCTTGTAGAATAGGGACTACTAAGTTGGATCTGACCTGAAACCGAGCGAGTAATTCAACGTGACACGGAGCGATATCTTCTATATAAATATCCTCTATAGCTCGGACACGACCCTGCTTGTAGGGCTGTACCTGAGCCTCGGTAGTAAAGCACGTGTCTTGGATTAATGCCCCCAAAGTAGGCGACCAGTCTGAGCTTACAGATTCTACAACCACAATCCCGCTCCAATCTGGCTCAAAGCGGTAGATGACTACTCGATCTGTCTGGAGAAATTGTCGGACTTCCGCCACTGCGGTGTTAAGAACTTCGTCCAGATTAAGAGATTGACGGATACGGAGGGCAATCTTAGCTAAAATCCGCTCATAGTTAATCGGTGGTAAGTTCAGCGTGGGCTTCTGCACCTGGTTATCAAGTTGCATAATTTGTGCTGCAATTGGGTCTATCTTAGGATTCCCAATTTTGACAATATCTAACCACAACTGAAGAAAGTTCGGTATAAATACATACGACAAAGATTCGCTAAAAATCTGCATACGGATATCAATGGGACTTGGTGCAAGATGTAAGGTAACTCATCTAAGTAAGGGCAGCTAACTCTACATTAATCAAGATGTTAAATCACTTCAACGCCCGACCTCGGCTGTTAATTTTTGTAGGGACTTCGGCAATAACGTATTTTTTACTCCCCAATTGGATGCTACTACCAACTAGGTTGATCCTGGCTTGGGATATAGGTGCTATCTGTTTTCTAATTTTAGCTTTCGTAACGATTGACAGAGCGACTCCTCAAACAATGCGCCGTAGCGCCCAACGTCAAGATGGTAGCCGTTCAACAATACTCATCATAGTAGTTGCCGCCGCCTGTGCTAGTCTGCTGGCGATTGGATTTATGCTCAAAGGTAGTAAAGATATTCCTTCGTTGATATTAACGCTACACGTAGTATTGGCAGTTTTGACTGTTGTGACTTCTTGGGTGCTTACCCATACAGTGTTTGCTTTATACTACGCCCATTTTTATTACCGCGACGACAAAACCAGTGATACGTCAACCAATGCTGAAGGCTTAGATTTTCCCGGAGATAAGGAACCGGATTATTGGGACTTTCTTTACTTTTCTTATGTAATTGGGATGACTTGCCAAGTTTCTGACGTGGAAACTACCTCGCGCAGCATGAGAAGACTAGCTTTAATCCACGGAGTATTAACTTTTTTCTTTAATACAGTTATTTTGGCACTCAGCATCAATATTATTGCTGGTTTAATCTAGAACTATCTGAATTATTCTATCCAGCGCCAATTATAACGATTCCAGTTATAAATGCCCTGAATTTGATACTCAGCGCCATTACTAAAACGAATCAGACAATTATCGCTCTCATCTATAGCAATCACTGTACAGGGGAACCATTCGCGGCTACAAGGGCCTGTTTCTTGCACCCATTCCCATAAACCGTTTGATACTTCAATGCGATCGCCTATTTTTAGTTTTAGGACTTCTTGAGCGTATTTAGCAATATGTACGGGTTTAATGCGGTTGAGCCACGCAAAACCGTATAACTCCCGAATAAACTGGATTTCTCCCGAATCGCGCTCTTGCAGCCAATCATTTAGTAACTGCACCTTCCAAGAGCGATTTTGTTGCTCTTGGGTTTTAATATATTGCCAAAAACTCTGACGTTGCTCTGGGGAAAGTTCGTCTAAAGGATTATTTAACTGCAAATTGCTGTTATTGGACAATGTTTGCCCTATCAACTCCTGGGCTACTTGCAGCATAATCTGTTTTTGCTCCTCGCTTAAAGGGCAAGAACTTTTGTCGCAACGGCTAAAAGCAGCATTAAAAGCCGCTTCAAGATCGGCTGGTGTCATAGCTAACTTGCGCTTTCGCACCTTTGTCGTATTTTCCAATTATGACAAAAATATTTTAACTACAGATTCCCCACTTTATTTTGTAAAACTAGGCTAAATTTTTTACCATGCGATCGCGTGGTAAGCTGAAAGAGTTGCCTTTTAAGATTTTTTGGTGCAGTATATGCGGTCGCGATCCCTATTTGTTGTCGCCTTGACTTTGCTATTGGGGATAATTTCTTTGGTATATACTCCCTCAGCTAGTGCGCTAACCCAAATTAAGTTATCAGATATTGCTTATCAAGAGTGTCCGCCAGAACTTGCCCTTGGAGCCGTTACTAGCGGGGCGACCAACGCGGCTAATTGCTTTATTGTGACGGGAAAAGCTGAGAATACTTCTGGTAAACCTGTTTATGACGCTGATGTGTTTGGGCGAATTTACGATGCTAATAATGACTCGGTGATGCAAAATCGCACTAGACTTGGATCTATTGCTGAAATACCTGCGGGCGTAAGTGAATTTAATATGAGAATTTCTGTACCAGCAAATCAGCCTTTACCATTGCAACTCAAGCAGTTTAAAGCCGCAGGTTTTAGCGGTCAAGTTAGAAGATAGTAATGCCTTCCTATTACTTGCAAATAAACTATAAAACCCGCGTAGAAAATGGCGGGTTTTGTTTCGTGTAGGCGCAAATTCTACTTTCTTCTAGACAAATGCCGGAATTCCAGCAACTAAACTACCTAACAACTGGAGAACGATAATCGCTAACATTGGCGAAAAATCCATGCCACCAAGGGGGGGAATTATCGACCGGAACAAGTTAAGGTAAGGATCTGTAAGTTGGGCTAGAGTAGCAAACGGCTGGTCGTAAAAGCTGATGTTGGGAAACCAGGTTAACAAGATGCGAACAAATAATAGACCAGTGTAAATGGTAATAAAAGTAGATAGCGTATTGGTGAGTAACGCGATTGAAGACATAAATTAATTAAGCGAGTGGTAAGTTTTAACAGCGATACAGGTTTGACTTTAATTTAGCTGATTTCTAAGGATTTTTAATCGGACAATAGTCAGATAAATAACTTAATTTAAGTTATTATTAGCGCAATTCTTCCCCATGAGTAGTCCGCTCAAAATTGGCTGGCGGTGGATTGCCATTTACATTGCCTAAACTTAGGCGTACTTCATCAATTGTTTCATTTAATTGAGCAATTTTGTCCTCAAGAGAGCGCCGCGCTATTTCAATTGTTTGTTCGGAAGCCTTCAAAGGACGGCGTTTTGTCCTTGAGTTATTGCTATCTGTTAAGTTTTGTTTTCGCCTTGATTCAATATCGGTAGCAGATTCGTTAATCACTCTGGAGGCTAGTAGTGCGCCGATTACGCCGCCGACCACACCGCCTACAACTGTCCCTGCTATAAAGCCGCCTGTAAATCCATCGCGCTGATTCATATGCTTACCGCCTTCAAAGAGTTATATCAGTTTTAACTTGATGTAAATACAGACTATTTTACCGAAAGAGTTGTTTGACTTTTATTGTGGGCGTTGCAAGTTTATAAATCTTGCTCGCAATTAAAATTATTTCTCTTTAAGTGCCAAAAGTGCGATCGCCTGCGTCCCCTAATCCTGGCACAATAAACCCTTGATCGTTTAATCCTTCATCAATGGTTGCTGTGTAAATAATTAGACTCGGATAAGCTACGCTAAGTTTTTGCAAAGCTGGGGGAGCCGCTACTACTGAGATAACTCGAATTAAAGCCGGATCTGCTCCTCTAGCCGTTAATTGGGCCATTGCTGCCATAATTGAGCCGCCTGTCGCCAGCATTGGCTCAGGAATCAAAACTCTAGTCTCTGGTGCAAACTGCGCGGGTAATTTGTTGAGATAGCAACTAGGAGTAAGATTTTCTTCATCCCGCACTAATCCTAAATGATAAATCGACGCTAAAGGTAACAATGTCTGCGCCCCTTCTAGCAACGATAAACCTGCTCTTAAAATTGGCACTACCGCAATGGGAATACTAAAATCGATTGTCGTCGCAGGACAAGGTGCTAGGGGAGTTTGCACGATTATTTCTTCGGTAGGCAACCAGTCGCGTACCGCCTCGTAAGTCAGCCAGCGCCCCAACTCTGTCATTGCACTTCTAAACAATACTGATGGCGTAGCCTCATCGCGGGCAACTCCTAACCAGTGCTTGATTAAAGGATGGGGTGGAACATAAACACGTAGTTGCAGCGTCATAACTAGGGGTGACACTCCTCTAAAGTCTGACTAATCATACATATTCTTGCGACCGATCTGGGAAAAAAGTCAATGTTGCTGCTGTGATTCTTGCTGCTAGTTGAAAATAATTTGCATTAGCTATTGACATAAATTCTCAATCAAGCTTATATTAATTTTCAGTGTTCTCCTCTCTTTAAGGATCGGCAGATGGGATAGGTCAGCGCTTCGTAGCAGACCCATCCTATCTTTTTTTGCAATGGTGTTAGTAGCTAAAAAGCGCTAAACTGTAGGTCCAGAAAGTGCGATTACTTTCTCCTAAAACTATTTAAATTTACTTATGCCTACTGCCCAAACTTTATTCGATGCGATCGTGATTGGTTCTGGTATCGGAGGCTTAGTTACGGCTACTCAGTTGGCTGCTAAGGGCGCTAAAGTGCTAGTTCTAGAAAGCTATCTAATTCCTGGGGGCAGTGCGGGGTATTTTGAGCGTGAGGGCTACCGATTTGATGTCGGCGCGTCGATGATTTTTGGGTTTGGGACTGAAGGTACTACTAACTTACTCACGAAGGCACTAGAGGCAGTTAATGTTAGCTTAGAAACCATCCCTGACCCGGTGCAAATTCACTATCATTTACCAAACAATTTGAAAGTAAAAGTTCATCGCGATTATGAGAAATTCTTGCAAGAACTGACGGCTTATTTTCCTCATGAAAAGCAGGGTATCCGCCAGTTTTATGATGAGTGCTGGAAAGTTTTTAATTGTCTCAATCGGATGGATTTACTTTCGTTAGAAGAACCGAGATATTTAGCGCGGGTATTTTTTCAGCATCCATTGGCTTGTTTGGGTTTGGTTAATTACTTGCCCCAAAATGCAGGTGACGTAGCACGCAAGTATATTAAAGATCCATTGTTATTGAAGTTTATTGATATAGATTGCTACATATGGTCGGTAGTCCCCGCTGACTTGACACCAATGATTAATGCGGGAATGGTGTTTTCTGACCGTCATTATGGCGGAATTAATTATCCCAAGGGCGGTGTCGGTCAAATTGCCCAAAAATTAGTAGATGGGTTAGAAAAAGCTGGGGGCGAAATTAAGTACCAAGCTAGAGTCACAAAGATTATCACCGAAAATAATCGCGCTGTCGGCGTGCAGTTGGCTTCGGGGGAAGTGTATCGGGCAAAAAGGATTATTTCTAATTCTACGCGCTGGGATACCTTCGAGAAGTTGCTACCCAAAGAGGAAATGCCAGCTTCCGAGAAAAAATGGCAGCAGCGCTATGAAAAATCCCCAAGCTTTTTAAATATGCACTTAGGCGTAAAGGCGCAGTTGTTGCCTGTAGGGACAGAATGCCATCATATTTTGGTGGAAGATTGGGACAAGATGGACGAAACTATTTTTGTTTCGATTCCAACTTTACTAGACCCCGATTTAGCCCCGGCGGGTCATCATATTATTCATACCTTTACGCCAAACTGGGTAGAAGATTGGCAAAAGCTGAGTCAGTGCGAGTACGAACAAAAGAAAGAAGCGGCGGCGGGGAAACTAATTAAGCGTTTAGAGCAGATTTTTCCGGGTTTAGATGCGGCTTTAGACTACATGGAGGTGGGAACGCCTCGCACTCATCGACGGTTTTTAAATCGACAAGATGGTACTTATGGCCCTATCCCCCGGCGGAAGTTGATGGGATTATTGGGTATGCCCTTCAACCGGACATCGATACCTGGACTTTATTGCGTGGGCGATAGTACGTTTCCCGGACAGGGGTTGAACGCGGTAGCTTTTTCTGGCTTTGCTTGCGCTCATCGCGTTGCGGTGGATTTGGGACTTTAATCTACAATTAGAGTAGTTACAAATATTAATAAAATTTATCGTGATAACTGAGCAACAGGTAATTGGCAGTTTTTTTGACAAACTAACTTGGGACTGGAAAGGCTACAAAATTGGCTATACAGTCATGGGTACGGGACAACCTTTAGTGTTAATTCATGGATTTGGTGCTTCTATCGGACACTGGCGCAAAAATATTCCTGTATTAGCTGCGGCGGGCTACCAAGTATTTGCGATAGATTTACTTGGTTTTGGAAGTTCCGATAAGCCGCCTTTAAATTACACAATGGAAGTGTGGGAAGAATTAGTTAAAGATTTTTGGACGGCGCATATTCAGCAACGGGCGGTATTTGTTGGTAATTCTATCGGTGGATTATTAAGCTTGATGGTAATTGCCAATCATCCAGAAATTGCGGCGGGTGGAGTTTTAATTAACTGTGCGGGAGGACTTAGCCACCGTCCCCACGAACTAAATCCGCCTTTGAGGCTCGTAATGGGAGCATTTAATCGACTGCTTCGTTCTAAAATTACTGGCAAGGTTTTGTTTAATAGAGTACGGCAAAAAGGACAAATTAGGCGGAGTCTGATGCAAGTGTATCGCGATCGCACGGCTGTCACCGATGAGCTTGTAGACTTGCTCTATCAGCCATCTTGCGACGCAGGGGCGCAACAGGTTTTTGTGTCAATTTTGACTGCACCTTCAGGGCCAACCCCAGCTCAGTTATTGCCTAAAGTAAAGTGTCCGTTGCTAGTAATTTGGGGAGAAGCTGATCCCTGGACACCGATTAACGGCGCAAAGATTTATCAAGAATTGAGCGCCCAGGGTCAACCCGTACAAGTGAAGCCGATTGCAAATGCTGGTCATTGTCCCCATGATGAAGCCCCAGACAAAGTAAATCCGTTGATTATTGATTGGTTGGCTCAAACGGTTTGATGTGGGTTTCCGCCTCAGCATGGGGCGGGAACAAACAATTTAACTTTAATTGCTACCAAGTAAGCGATTAAATTCAGCTTTGACGATCGCATAACACGGGCAGGATGTATTTTCTAAAGCTTGCCTATTCAAGATCGTAATACTGCCTCGACTGTAGGTAATCAGCCCCGCCTTTTGCAGCAGGTTACAAACTTCGCTGACACTTGCCCGTCGCACGCCCAGCATATAAGCAAGGTATTCTTGAGTTAGCGGAAACTGGTTTCCTTCCACTCGCTCTTGAGTCATCAGCAGCCAGCGACAGCATCGCTTTTCTATCGAATGCAATCCGTTGCAAGTGACAGATTGAAATATTTGGCTTAGGAATGCTAGGGTATAGCGTTGGAGCAGTTTGTATAAAGAGCTACCTGGAGTAACATGATGATTAAATACATCTGCTCTCATTCTGAGCGCATTGCCTGGAATCTGGGCAACAGCTTGATTGACACTGCGATCGCCTGCTAAAAAAATAGATATGGCTACCATCCCTTCTTTACCTACTGTCGCTACTTCAACCCCTACACCATCTTCCATCAGGTTGATTAAAGACATGACTGCATCGATGGGAAAGTAGAGATACTTGATTGGTTCATTGGGTTCATAGACAACTTGCTTGAGGGGCAAATAAATAGGTTCTAAGTAGGGCAGAAGACGCTTGTATTCCTCTACAGGCAAGGCAGCCAAAAGTATATTTTTACTACAGTTACGGGTTATTTGAATCACAAAAATTTAAAGTGTAATTCCCTGGGTTGCTATTCCTAGAATTAACACGGGTATAATTTGACCGCTTCTAGCGCTAGATGAATGTTTTGTAAACAAACTTAGTAAGCGATCGCACGTTCTGACTTCAAGCTATTTTTTCGTACAGTATTTGCGGTCTGTGGTTGAGATAGTAACAGACTATACATTCTAAATCTTCTAACATATAAGGCTTACTCAGGTAGTCGTCAAAACCTGCTGCTAGGATCTGTTCTCTCTCATCTTTCATTGCCATTGCGGTGACTGCAATAACTGGAATTGTTGACGTGAGAAAGTTTTGTTTGAGGCGATGCAATACTTCTAACCCGTCAATATCAGGCAGAGCAATATCTAATAAAATCAAGCTTGGTTGATCTTTCTGAGCTAATGTTAAGGCTGTCTGTCCATCGGAAGCAGTAATACTAAAGTAGCCGAGGCTTTCTATAATCAAGCTACTCAGCAATAGGCTATCTTCACGATCGTCTACAGATAGAATTAAAGACATTAGACAAGCCGTAGAATTGATGCAACGTTTTATACGGACGCACTACTAGATGTAGTCCCATAAGCTTAAATTTATCTTTTTAGTTAATTAATTGTCTGCCCGTTATCGTACACTACAGCAGAAAAACTATGGGTTAATGGTTGGCGGATGTCAGTATTGGGGTTTTGAGAAATTGCACCTCGGCTTGATGAACGAGACTTCGCAATTTATATATACAGATAAATGCGATCGCCCTTAGCGCGATCGATCTCAACAATTAGCTGTAGAGTAACTAATCGTTATTTGAGGTAAAAATAATGGTTTCGGCATAGACACTGCCTAGCATTTTTGAGTTTAAAATACAGTAGAGACAGTTCATTATTCAGCTTTTAAATTGCTATGACCCTTGAAAATCTTGAAGCTGAAGTCCTTTCCCTTCCAAGGGATTCTCAAGCAACACTATTAGCTCGACTCTTAAAGCACTTAGGGCAAAGCAATGAAATCGATCGAGAAGTTGCATCGGTTTGGGTTGAGGAGGCTGAACTGCGCGATCGCTCAATAGATGAGGGTCAGGTTACTGGAATCCCTGCCGAGCGAGTGTTTCAGCGAATCCGTACATCTTTGCAATGAAAAATGTCGTATTTCATCCACTCGCGGAGCAAGAGTTAGTTGATGCCGCAGCCTATTACGAGGAACAAAAACCTGGGCTTGGGTTAGAGTATTTAGAACAAATAGAATACATGGTAAACTTCCTCGCACGATATTCTGAGGCAGGCTACAAAGTTCGAGGTTCGGTACGTTGCCTGATTTTACCTAAGTTTCCGTACTCGTTATTGTACCGTGTGTTAGAAGATGCTCAAATTCGTGTTTTGGCAGTAGCACATCACAAGCGTAGACCGCAATACTGGCTCAATCGAGAGTAGTTGGCGGCAATCTAACAACCGTGTTGTAAGCTAATAGACTTCTAAATAGTATAAAATTAAAGTCTGAAATCTTCAAAGTACAAGGACGATGCCTGCGAAAGGATTCCTCAACGAGGAGCAAACAAAAAAATTGCAACAAGCAGTACG